>Ga0207151_1047_pt1 | contig 29836 bp, 37 predicted proteins | sample Alteio_BWMinHeat_29_FD_153523 | JGI IMG/M metagenome (GOLD analysis project Ga0207151, IMG submission 153523) | Enriched cells from forest soil in Barre Woods Harvard Forest LTER site, Petersham, Massachusetts, United States -... | ecosystem: Environmental > Terrestrial > Soil > Temperate forest >... | reverse complement strand
CGGGCAGCGGTAGATTTACCGGCGCCGACTTCCCCGGTGAGCAGGCCGGCGCCGTGATGATCGGCCAGAAACTGCAGCCGCGCCTTGGCCTGATTCCAGGCCTGCGAAGAGAACAACTGTTTGGGATCGGGGCTATCGCAGAAAGGCGTTTTCTTAAAACCGAAAAAAGTTCCCACCATGACGGTTACTCCTTCTCCTGTTTCTGTTTGAGCAGTTCGACAAAGTTGATGCCGGTGGGTTCGGGCTCGGCCGAGGCCGTCCGTTTCACGGAAGGCAGCTGACCGTTGACCACCGGGTCGACAGGCCGCGCCGTGATTTCCAGTTTTCCCTGAAACCAGATCTCGACCTCCGCGGCGTCGAGAGGATCGAAGCGCACCTCGACGGTGTGACCGGCCCGATGAGGCGGAGCCTCGTAGAGAAGGTTGTGCAGCAGGAAGGTGGAATCCCGACGCACCAGGCGATCCAGGCGATGGAAGAAGAGACGGCGCAAATCAGTGGCGGGCGGGAGTTGGCGGATCTGTTCGATATCGCGCTGCCAACGCGCGAGCGGAGTGCCTCCGAGTGCGCTATGTTCGGAGCGATGATAGACGCTTTCGATCCAGATCCACAGGCGATCGTTTAACTCCTCGAGGGAGAGCGGGTGTTGGGGGTCGAGGTTGGCGAGGAATTGCTCTCTTACGGTGCGAAAAAATCTTTCGATTTTTCCCCGGCCTTCAGGCTGATAGGGACGAGAATGGACAATCAAAATACCGAGTGAGGCGGCAATCCTCGCCAGTTGCGGCGAGCGATAAATCTTCGCATTGTCGATGTACAGACGGCCGGGTATACCACGGGCAGCGACGGCGTGGCGCAGACAGTCGAGCGAGGCATCGAGTCCCTGGCTGGCATAAAACTGCGCATGGGGAATGAGCCGGCTGGCGTCATCGAGAGTGGCGTGAAGAAAGACCTGCATGCGGCCGCCATTGACCCGCCGAACCCAGGGGCCAAAAAGCATGTCGGCCTGCCAGATCTGATTGCTGAGTTCGGCTTCAAACTTCTTGTGCGCCGGTGGGGCGAGCAGTTGCTTTTCAGAGAGGCCGTGTTGTTTGAGGAAACGGTAGAGCGTGGAAGCGGAGATCGCGGGTGTGTCCTGACCGGAAGACAAGGCCAGTTCGCGCAACAAAGTCGTGCCGGTGCGATGCGGGTTCTCGCGCTTGAGGCGTTCGATGAGACTGGCCAGTTGCGGGTTGATGGCGCGAGACTGTCCACGGTCCTGGCGAGGCTTGGGAGCCAGCGCTTCGAAACCTCCGTTGCGGTAGCGCAGCGCCCAATCCAGCAGCGTATCGATGGAAACCGCCGTCCGTTTCGAATGGGGGATGTCGTAGTTGCGAGCGGCGATCTCCTGGGCGCGGCGCGTGAGTTCGCCGCGGGGAAGACGCTCGATTACCAGAGGAGCGATCAGCCCGTAGCGAAACAGGGCCAGCTTTTCGGATTTGGTATCCATGCGGAAAACCTCCATGCCCCGGACGATAATCAGGAGCGGCGATCTTCCGCCATGCAAATGCTGTGTAGGGAACCTCAGGAAGCGGAGCACGCCGTGGCCAGCGTGGTTCGCCGCCCTGCCGGAACGAGACACGCAGGCCAGCCCAGCAGATGGACGCGAAGCTGCGAAAACAGGAAACGATGTGCGGCGATCCACCCGATGGATTCGAGCATTCGCAGAACTCTGGAGACGAAGTCTGCCGCCGGGTCCAGAGGGTGCCCCGGCGCCGCCAGAGCCAGGCTCAGGGCCGGCGCCTGCTTTTGAAAACGGCGGATCCAGAACTGCCCACGCTGGTGAGGCATACCGGTTTGCGCAGCTACCCGCGCGGCGGCCACGAGCGTGAGACCGCTGAGCAATCGGGCGGCGAGGAACAACGCGATCACGGAGATACTGAATCGCAGCCAGGGCAGGACAAACTGGGGCAGAAGAGAAACCGTGCGTTTACAGAAGCGGCACAGATAACGGCGAACACGGATGACTCCGTCGAAAGCGGCATCCACGAGTGTGCGGCAGTAGAAGCCATGACCGGTCAGAGGATGTTTAGCCTCGCATTGCGGGCAGTGATCCGGGCGGTAGCGATCTGGATCGGCGATCTCGTCGAAGTAATGCTGGATGGAGCCGGCGAATGGATGTAGGATTTGCATGGAAGCCTTCCTGGGAGTGTCATGACTCCCTGGTTTGGTCTAACGGAGGGCTCGGTGATTCCTTACAAAATCTAGCCGGGCCTTCCACTGCTCGACATCCTACATCGAATTCAACGAACCACAGGCGCAGGGATACAGAGAATCGAAATGTAACCCGTCGTGATCCGCTCCGCGGTTTACACTGCAATCCAGCGTGGTTTCGCGATCGCTAACCTGTATCCCGGATTCAATCTGAAAAATCTTGCCCTCGAGGAAGGGAAAAAACGTAGGGCGTTACACTTATCTCGCCAGCCTGCTGAAATGCTGCCGCATCCCGGAGAGGCCGCGATTTGTTCGTGAGTTTTGTCGGACAGGGAAGGGAATTGGCCGTGACAGTGTAGGACTCTAACCAACGAGAGGGCAGCGTTCTAACCAGCATCGATAAGCTTTCACTCACAGCGAATAATAGCTTCCTAGTAGCCGCTGAACTTCATCGGAAGCGCCTCGGAACCTGCTGGAGCCCTTAAGCACGATGCGAAGCGCCGACCGACCGAAAGTCCGCCGCCGATGCTTGCGACGGGCCGACGGAACAGTGTGCTACTAGAACGAAGAAACTCTAACCGATGGTTCACCCCACCAGGCTGGTCCGGAAACAGGCCTTTTCCGCGTTTACGGACTTAATGGATGACGCCAACGCAGTCCCTGGAACCGAGCGAAATCGCTGTCCGTGGTGATCAATTCACAGCCGTGCTCGATGGCCAAGGCCGCTACATAAGCATCGGTGACCAAAGGGCCCTCAATGGCGTTGCACATCTTCACAAATAGGTCCCAGTGTGTGCGACTCGGCGCGACGAAGACGGCTCGTGGCCACTCGACGAGCCTGCGGCAAAATGCCAAAGCTGTTTGCATCGGTGTCGCCGGCCGAAAGATCTTGGGATTTGTCACGATTCGCAGGAAGCCGGCGAGCACGATCTCCGCGACCGCGAACGGTTCCGGCGCCTCGACCAGGGCTGTAAGCCAGGCGGCATATCGATCGTGCTCGGGCCCGTCCAGCCGATGCGCGTAGATTAGGACGTTGACGTCCGGCAGTTGCATCGGCTAGCGCTGCCTCCCAAAACGCTCGACGTCGTCGGCTTCCAGCAGCGCAGCGGTCTTATCGATATTCAAGGTCGTGAACTGACCTCCCTCGCCGAACGTCACCAAATCGAAACGATCTCGCCGTTGCGACGCAGAGGCCTGCAACAGCAGCCGCACCGCGCGTTCGATCAACGCGCTGACGCTCGTGCCGGATTCCGCCGCGCGCTTCTTCAACCGCTCCAGAAGGCGATTATCTAACGTAATCGTAGTGCGCATGATGCAGTATCATACCTGACTTACATCACTGCATCAAGGCCGCGAGTATAGCCTGCAGCTGATGTGATAGGTCACCTTATTCGGGATTAACGCTCCGAATTATAAGCCCTTTAGTATCAATCACAGAGCAGCCGATTTTCGATCGGCTGGCTCTAACATTAAGGAGTTTCCAGGACGACAGGGTGCGTCATGCCAATGAGGATCAAGAGGGCTTGTCCTGCCAACTATTCCTACATAGGTATTATATTGCATGCGTAAATCTACGGTCGACAGGAGGTCTTTTTTTGGGTGTGCTGTTTGTGGAAGCTCCTGACAGCCAAGCTCTATGCCGCACGGCAAAACCTTTAAACTCGAGAGCTTGCGAAAGGGTTGAAAGAAGGCTAACATCGATTTTCGAATCTCTTTTCGTCTGGCGTGCGGTCTGATTCTGTTATTGAACTCGAGGGGAAAGGGCGTTTGGGAGTGAAATTGCGACGAGCCCCGGTCGGAACCCGGACAGAGGTCGCTCAAGAGGGTGGAGCTTTTCCTGGAAAGTGCTTGGGCAACGATTGCCGAAACCGAACGTGAACAACGCAAGTTTGACGCAAATTTGTTGACGGCTGCTAAACAAGGGAATAAGAGTTTTATTATCAAGGGCCGAGGTAGCTCAGTGGTAGAGCAGCCGATTCGTAATCGGCAGGTCGCGAGTTCAACTCTCGCCCTCGGCTCCAAACTTTTCAGACAGTGAATCCATCGCGGACGCTTGCGACACGCTCATACTTTTTATATACAAGTTCTGCGTTATAGAAATGTTGGAGTGCCTGAGAATCGCCTGTATGTCTTTGTCATCGACGCCTAGTGTGTGCGGATTGGTTGCGATGCCGCGGCGGAAAGCGTGCCAGCCGTGCCACAAGGGAAGGGAACTATCGCGCTCGAAAACGTGGCCCTCGGGTTTATGTTCGTCTTCTTGTTTCTTGCAGATCACGCACGGCGAGAGCGCTGGAATGATTACCCGGCGCCAACTATTGCTTCAAGAAAACGAGGCGAATGCGATGGTTCAGGCCAAACCGATTCGCATCCTGACGGTCGTGCGAGTACATTTGCGGCGCTTCCCCCTCTATTAACACGCCGATGTCTGGACTATACCGTGAGAATCGCGAGCCGGGGGAAAGCCGCGCGATACAAGCGATCATCCAAGGTGAGCAGTCGGAGCCCATGGTGTAAGGCGTGAGCTCCGATCAGGAAATCGGCAAGAATGCGGCGCGGGCCGGAGTCCCGCTGCCTTCTGCGGCGAGCAACGTACTGTTGGAAGGCGCGACCCGCCCCGCGCCACGTGGCTTCGTTGAGGTTCCAGTCCACGGCGATACCTGTTTCCTTGCAGAAGGAATCAAGGAAAGATTCCGTCCTGGAAGGGGCCGCAAGTAGCTCTGCGAAGACAGGTGCGGCAATGACTAGACCGCCGCGCGCCAGAGCGGTGTCCAGCGCTGACCGCGCTTGAGTGTTCAAGGTGTCGTCCTCGTTCCAGAGAGCAATGAGGACGTTGCTGTCAATAGCGGTGCTCATCGTCCGCGCAGCTCACGGACCCATCTCACGACGGCCTTCTTGCCGTGCGCAATGCCAGGGCTCCCGATGCCACGATATTTTTCAAATGGGCTCTTGGTTCGCACGGGCCGGACGCGAACTCCCGCTCCGTCTCTCTCGAAGAGCAATTTATCGCCGGGGCGAACCCCCAGCGCGCGCCGAATCTCCTGTGGGACCGTGATCTGTCCCTTGCTTGTGATGCGGGCCGCCTTCTTCATGATAGATTCTCCTATTCCTTACTGTATCATCTCACTCCTTACTTGTGGAGTGCCAAAACTGGGAACTACCCGCCAACGCGGCTGCGTCTGGAATCAAGCTTGCTCTTCGGTCACTCACCTGGCGGATAAGTTTTCAAGGGCGCTGTTTCAGGATGCGCCATACATTTCTTTTCCCGTGCAGAACGCCGACAACCTGAAGTGGGGCCGTCTCCGGTACACAACGATGTAGTTGGGGTAGCGGGTCAGCGTCCAGAAACGCAGCGAACGGGTTGTGAGGTCGGGACGGGAATGGCCGCGCATGGGCTCTTCGGCAACAAGCGCGCAAGCGTCGTAAATCGGTTGTTCTACGCGGTCGGCGGCGTCTTGGCTGTCATCGGCAATGTAACACCAGAGGTCAAAAATATCCGCGTTGGCAAGAGGCGTGAGAGCACAAACGCTCATCGTTGCGGCTCCTGCTGGAAAGGCGGGGCCAAATATAGTCTTCATCCTTGGTGGCAAAAAGCGACACAACTAGGCTATACGGAATTCTTCGAGGCTGAAGGACTCACGAAATTGGAACCGGCACGATGACTCGGGTTGCAGGCTGCCAAAGATTCTTGGAGCAACTTTGGAGCAGGACAAGGATGGCCCGGAACTCGGCTGCTTAGAAGGAAAGTGCTGTTTCCCAAGCTCGACGACCTTGGCGTTCTCCACGAGGGCCTGCGCCAGACTTCGATGAGAGTGTGCTCGAAGGAGAGTTTCATCGTGGCCGCCTTGTCTCTTTGATCAGCCAAGCAAACCTTCGACAATGCTGAGCCATTCCCCGTCGAGCGGCTCCCGGCACGCGGGTTTACCAGCCCGACGATACCAGTAGGCGGCGTTGCTCTGGTCGCCCTCCTTGCGGTGCAGATAGGCATGTACCCACGCTCCCTCGATGCCTTCGTCCTGCTGAGCGGATTCGTGCGCCTGTTTCCAGTCGCCCTTGGCGTCCCACCACAGCCCGGCAAGTGCGAGCGTCAGTCCGGCTGGCGGCTCGGTCGCGGTGAGCGATTGGCGAAATTCGTCCAAGGTCATTTTGCTTATCCGAGGTTGATGGCGCTTAGTCGTAGGAATACTAATATTCTCAGCCGATGCTTCGCTACGCAATCGAGACTCCAGAGCGTTATAATCGCGTGGCACAAGGAGGACAGATGGCGGACATCAAGCGAATCAGCGTGCAACAAGCGTATGAAAAGACAAAGGCAAACCAAGCCCTACTAGTCTGCGCCTATGAGGACGAGGCCAAATGCCGGATGCTAAATCTGGACGGGTCCATATCCTTCGCCACCTTGCAGTCCCGGGCGGCGTCGCTGCCGAAGACACAGGAAATCATTTTCTATTGAGGTTGACCCGGCGAAGCGAGCGCTGTCGGTCAGGCAGCCAAATATGAGGCGCAGGGCTTTACGAACGTCACGGTGCTAAGGGGAGGTGTCGAAGCGTGGAAGGCGGCTGGTTATTCAATGGTCTGAAAAAAGGAGCTGCATGAGCATTCCCAGCCCTGACCCTGCTAAATACTACCTCTGCGTTTATTTTCTGTTGGGCTAGGTTCGTGACTTGCTTCCCGAGTCCGCCGGGCTGCCCAAAGGCAACATCTTGGCGATCAGCAACACGTCAGCCGCTGCGCCCATCGCACCGCCAGACGTGGCGGTGTCAAGCCCAAGCCACAGAACCACCCGCCAAGCTGGTCACAAACCCTTCCATCGCCTCGGAAACGCACCAGCCGACCGAAACCCCTGCCTGCAGCCAAATCGTCCCAAAATCGGTGGCCGCGGGCAAGTTGGGGGCTGTCTTCACCTATGAACGGTGACATAATCCCACTAAACATTGCCAGTATGAATAAAACGTGGCGGAACACCGCAAGGGGCAACCCCGTCCGCGCCAACCCCATAGATGCGACTGCGAGCAGGGCAATGAAACCCGTTGCCGCGCCCAGACCAAGCGCAAATGCCAGTGAATTCTTCCCCCTGCGGAACAAAAGATAGAGCAGTGCAAGACTGAGCGACCCCCAGCGACCAAAAAAGATTAGGGCTACCATAATGTCATGAGCCGCAGCCTCAGCTACAAATCCTACGCCCAAGGCGATCGTGCAAATCAAGGCAGAGCACCGGGCCGCCCGTAGCCAGCCCGAACTAACCACGCCGATTGGCTCGCTCTCCGCCGGGGATACGCTGTCGAACATAGTTGTCTCCCACTTGGAAGTATGGTCAGTTACCCTTTTTGGGGCAAACGAATCGCGCTGCTGGATGCAGCAACGCCTTGCTGCACAAACTGCTGCACAGACGCTTCCCAGAACCCCCTGAAATGCACCAAAACGGATGCTCACCACCTATACTTCACAACAACATACGCAAGGTTGGGTCTTTTCGTAATCGGCAGGTCGCGAGTTCAACTCTCGCCCTCGGCTCCAGAAATTTGTTGGTCCAACCCGTCCGATCTACGAGGAAGAGACTTCAGACGCTTCTCACAGTGCGCGATGGAGATGATCACGTTCACTATATCTTTGCTACCTTTTGACTGACAGGCCTTCGGGACAAGGAAATGCTCCCATTGAGCGAACTCCTGCTTAACAGGCAGCGGCCCACATTTGCTACCAGCCACGAGGAAAACTGACTTCTTTCCCAAAACAGGAAAAGGAATTTTGGACGCAGCCCATAAGGCTTGGTAAGCTATTCCCAGGCTTACCTATGAAGATTTCCTTGAGTCCGGACGTTGAGCAACTGATCGCTGAAAGGGTCAAAAGTGGCCGCTATCAGTCCGCCGATGAAGCAGTGCGCGAAGGCTTAAAGCTGCTGGAAGAACGCGAGAAAGAGACGCGTCGCGCTCCTTCAAACGGCACGCCCAATTTCATGGCAGCTTTTGAGAGCATCGCCAATGATGTTCCCGGTGCGGATTGGGGAAAGGTGCCCGTTGATCTGTCGAAGAATCTGGATCACTACCTTTACGGAGGCCAGAAGACATCCTAATGGAGCGGGTGTTTGCTGACACCGGCTATTGGATCGCGCTTCTGAACCCTCGCGACGATCTTCATAACAAGGCCACTGCAGTCGCGCGAGATTACGGTCTGGGCCAGATCGTAACGAGCGAGATGGTTCTCACCGAGTTCCTCAACAGCTTCAGCGATTACGGGCCGCGACGCGGCAAGCGGCAGCAAGGGCGGTCGCATCGCTTCGGGATACATCCGAGATCGTTATCATCCCGCAGACGACTCTGCTCTTTGAAAGGGCGCTGAAGCGATATCAGGACATGACCGACAAGAGCTGGAGTCTCACAGACTGCGCCAGTTTCTTAATTATGGAAGAGGAGAGACTTGCGGCTGCACTCACTCACGACCGGCATTTCGCCCAAGCAGGATTCCAAACGCTGCTGCGCTAATCGACCGCAGAGTTGTGCCTCGCACAACCCAAAATGTTTTCTAAAATGAACAACATGCAGCCATGCCGGTACGGATACCGAGCGGCTAGTAAAGGATGCAGTCTTGCGCCTGCTTGAACAGGATGCTCGTTTTCGCGCCGCCGTACGGGAAGGCATCGCGCCAGCCGACCGGGGAGAATTTATCGAAGAGGAAGAGATGGACGCGCGTATCGAGCGGATGCTTAACTCTTGATGCGTATCCGCTGGACGCCAACCGCAGCAGCCGACTTGCAAAACATCTACGATTACCTGAGAGAACACGAGCCTCATTTAGCGGGGCCCACCGTCATCGAAATCCGTAAATCCGTCCGCTCGCTTAAGAAGTTTCCCCAGCGTGGACGCAAGGGACGTGAGGAAGGCACCCGCGAACTGTTGCACCGGCGGTTGCCACACATCATCGCCTACCGCATGTTCAACTGGAACAGCGACGGGAATGACCGGAAAGTCGACACAACTACAGCACCACCATTACCGCGCTAGCGGTTTAGTGCAAACGGCTTTATCGAACGCGCGCAGAACGCCGCCTCCCCTTCGCGCCCTCGAGAAAACGCGCGTCCGATAAAGCTCTAACGTTTGTCGGTACTAACCCCACGGGCAGGCTGATAACTTCCGGGTTGTCGTAATTCGTCTGTCAGTGGAGTGGTCAATCGCGCGAAGTCACTGCTGGGTGGTTTTCTCTCGGGGAGTACGGTCGTACACCTCGCGCGCGGTTTGAACGTGCTCGATGTTTGCTTCTGCCCAACCGCAGATGCCTTCGACCAGCCCACATAAGGATCGTCCGAGGCTGGTCAGCGAGTATTCAACTTTGGGCGGGACGCTGGCGTAGATGCGGCGGGTCACAATGCCGTCCCGTTCCAGTCCGCGAAGGATGTTGGTTAGAACCTTTTGCGAGATCCCATCGACGCTGCGCCGAAGCTGGGCGAAGCGGAGGGTGCCGTCTGAGAGCCGCCGAATTACCAGGACGGTCCATTTATCGGCAATGAGATCAAGGACTTGCCGAGTGGGACAGTGGCTGTCAAAGACATTCCACGGAGGGGTGGTTTCCAGGAGGTGACTATCGCTCATAAAGGTGCCTACTTGTAATCATATCCCAAGCATCCGAACATTCCGTTGGGAGAAGAATGCACAATCGCCCCACATTTTGCAAGTAACGCCCACTGACCAAATGAACTACGCAACAAGTTCAGACAAAGAAGCAGAATTGCAAAAGCCATCCAAGAGCGCGGCTCGGCTGAAACTAGCTCGAGAGTGGCATCTTTATCTTGGGACGCTCTTTGCTCCCTCAATCCTCTTCTTCGCTCTTACCGGAGCACTCCAGTTATTTGGTTTGCATGAAGGCCATCCAGGCGAAGCCTATCAACCGCCGGCATGGATGCAAAAACTGGGGTCTATTCACAAGAATCAGACTGTGTCCGAAAGACGCGGACCGCCGGCGGGTTTTGTCGGGGAACAAAAAGGACCGCCGGAATCTGATGAGGCCCGGCGGCCGGTGCACCCAGAAGGTGGCCGACCGAACGAGGAACGCGGGACGAACAAGCTCACGCTGGCTCTGAAATGTTTCTTTCTGGCGATGGCGGTTGGGTTGGTCTTCTCTACCTCGTTGGGTATTTATATGGCGTTCAAATACAACCGAAGCCGGGCGCTGGTCTGGAGCATGCTGTTAATCGGCACGACCATTCCGGCTGGGCTTTTAGCAATGATGGGGTAGCGGGAGCACCGAAGAGAGGAAGATTCATGACAGTTGCGTTGAGAATCCTGAGTTTGGCGTTTGCGGCAACAGCGTCGTTCATCTTGAGCACCGGGGCATCCGCCGCAACCTGCGACCGTGCCTGCCTTCTTGAGCAGGCGAAGCAGTTCAACGCAAACATGCTTGCACACACCGCGGAAAGGATCCCTCTCGCGGCCAATGCAAACATACGCGAGAACACCAAAGCAATTGCGCTTGGCGATAGCAAGTGGATTGGGGTAAAGAAAATTCTGTCAGAAGGGGTTTACGCCGACCCAATTCTAGGAAATGTGATTGAGCATGTAGCAGCGGAGACGGCGGCTGGAAAAACGGTCTACATCGGCACGCGGCTCAAGCTGATGGACGGAAAGATCAAAGAAGTCGAGATCAATTTCGACGATGGCCCAAGGCTCAACATCAAAAACCTGGTGCCGTACGATCCGATTTTCAACACTATTGTGCCGCCGGAAGATCGTTCGACGCGCGAAGAGTTGGTGCGGATCATCACTTCCTATTTCAAGGGGCTGACTGACCACAATCCAATTCAAGCCGATTACGACCCTCGCTGCGACCGCTACCACAGCGGAAACCGCGTTACGCATAACCCGCGGAATGGTATTGAGGAGGGCGGCGACGTCGGGTGCTATGAGAGCAATCTAGGGCCGAAGCCGTGGGGGCCTGCAACCGAGGTGCGCATTGAGTTGGCCGATCCGGAGCGCGGAATCGTCATCGGCTATGCGATTCTCTACTACAGCAACAGCGAGCGCAGGATGCAGATCAACGAGGTATTCAAGATTTTGGATGGCCGCCTTCGGATGGTGGACAACATTGGCTTGATGGAAGAGGGAATCACAACGTCAGGATTCACGGAATGACGCCCTGGGGCAAGGAGTCGGGGTAACTTCAGATTCTGTCGACTACGGAGGGTCAATCGATGACTTCCATCACTCGCCGCGAATTTGTAAAAGCGGGTGCCGGTGTGCCGCTGGCGGTCTCGGCGTTGACTAACGCTACACGAACGGCCACACCGGCTGCACGTTTTGACGTCGTGGTGGCAGGCGCTGGGCATAACAGCCTGTTGTGCGCCGCATATCTTGCCAAAGCCGGGTACAAGGTCGTGGTGTTGGAAGGTCAAGCAATCATTGGCGGGGGGGTCAAAACCGCGGAAGTCTGCCATCCCGGTTTTAAAGACGATCTCTTCTCCAGCGCACACGTCGGGTTTTCACAGAACCCGGTGATGAGGAATGATGAGCTGAAGCTTCGTGACTACGGCTACGGCGAATATATCGAGTCCGATCCAGTGATGCACATCCCGTTTATCGATGGCGCGTCCATCACCATCTGGCGGGATCTTGAGCGTAGCTGTGAGACCATCGCGCGCATCTCCAGAAAGGACGCCAATACCTATCGCAAGATGGTCGCGGAATACAAAGCGTACACTGCAGCCATGCGTGAGACAGCCGAGGCTAAGGCTGGAAATGCGCCCAAAATACCCGTGGTCGGACTTTGGAAGCGCCGCTATGCCATGTCGGGATTTCAACTCACCTGCGATCTATTCGAGTCCGACCATATGAGACGTGCTTCTCTGATGTGCGGACACTTGGGTTCGGTTCCCCCAAGCGATTCGGATACCGGCGGCCAGGCCTATTCACTCGTGAATTTCCATCTCAATGGTCGAGTGATTCCTAAGGGCGGTTCCGGAACGCTAACGGTTGCGCTTGGCCGCTATATCGAAGCCCACGGAGGACTGGTCCTTACAAAAAAAACCGTAACAGAGCTGATCATTGAAGGAAACCGCTGCGCTGGGGTTCGCTGCGCTGATGGTGACACTTTCCGTTCTGAGAAGGCTGTCGTGTCCACCATTCATATCAAGCATCTGGTCAACATGGCACCCAGCGCGCTCTGGGGCGATGAGTTCCTTCAGGGCGTTGAATTATTTCAACCGGAACACGCCATGATCAGCCTTCACTACGCAACGACTGAGGCTCCAGAATATCCGCTGCCAAACGGCGCAACAATTTCAACTGGCGAGGCGGTTATCTGTCCCCGGCTGGAAAAGTATCTTCTTCTGAACTACGAGAATTCCACGGGAGAACTCGATCTGGACGATCCTCCGGGTCTGCAAATCGTCTCACCCAGCGTTGTGGATCCGACACGTGCACCGGCCGGCTGCCACACAGTTAAGATTGAAACCAACCTTCCCTACAATCTCAAGCAAGGCCCTGAACATTGGGACGCTATCAAAGACCAAGTCGCAGATTCGCTGTTCAACCACTTCCGGAAATTCGCGCCGAACCTGACAACCGACAAGATTATCGGTAAGTTCTTTCAGAGTCCTCTGGATATTGAAAGAATGAATCCCGGCATGTGGCGCGGTAGTGCACATGCAGGCGCATCCAATTCGGCGCAGAATGGACCGATGCGACCGGTTCCTGGATGGGCCGATTACCGCATGCCCATTCCGGGCCTGTTTCAGACAGGCGCGTGTACTGCACCTGGCGGTTCAGTCACGGGTGTTCCTGGCCGCAACGCGGCGGCCGCTATCCTCAAAGAGTTTGGCACCAGCCTTGAGGAAGTGGTGAAGAGAGTTTGATGTCGTCATGGGGACCTTTGATGGAATTTCAGGCAAGCGGTTCAAGGCGGCAATTTCTCTCTAGTGTTGCAATGACAGCGGGTGCGGCGATCCTGCTGCGTCCACGCTTAGACAGGGCGGCGGATATAACCGATCCGCGGGTGGCCGACATCGTAGCCAAGACTATTGGGATTGATACTCACAATCACATCGACGTTCCCCTCACTGCCGCCGAAATGCCGGGCCCAAATATAGACCTGGCCAGCGAAATGAAGCGGTCGGGCCTTTCAGCCATTTGCATGACCTTTGCGACTGATTATCAACCCGGCGATGCCTATGACCGCTTTCTCAGAGGGCTGGCGTCTATGGATCGGCAGTTGGAACGGAATGGCATGAAGCGGTCGCTTACTCCGGACGACATCCGCAAGGCGCAGAAGAATGGCCAGCCAACGGTCATCCAGGCGATCGAAGGTGGGCACTTTCTTGAAGGTCATCTTGAGCGTGTGGAAGAAGCCTATGGGCGGGGTTTGCGGCATTTTGGCCTGCTTCACGACAGCGACGCTTCGGTGCCGCTAGGAGACGTTTACACCAACCCGCCCCGCTATGGCGGGTTGACGCCGTTTGGGGCAGCTATTCTCAAGGAGTGCAACCGGCTGGGCATCCTTATCGATCTCGCTCATGCGAATATGCAAACTACGGAGGCCGCGCTTGCGGTCACGACCCGGCCAGTCATCATTTCCCATACCGGTCTGGATACACTGTTGGGAAGCAATCCGTCCATGGCGCGAATGATGCGCTCAAGGCTTATCAGCAAGGAGCAGGCCAAGAAGGTCGCCAACGCTGGGGGCCTGGTCGGTGTGTGGACGCATCTGGCGGATACGGCGTTGGACTATGCGCGAAATGTCCGGGCGCTGATCGACGTCATCGGGGTCGATCATGTATGCATCGGTACGGATACCAAGCTTACCCAGCCGAACTCTCGCCCCAATGGTCCTGGTTCGGGCGGTCCCGGCCCTAGTGGGCCACCTCCCGGCGGCTCCGGCCCCGGTCAACAGCATCCGCGCGTCGGGGAACGCACCAACCAGGCATGGCAGGATGAGACGGTAGGGTTCTACTACGTGATTGTCGATGCGATGTTAAAAACCGGGTTCACGCCGGATGAGATCGGAAAGATCGGCGGAGGTAACTTCCTGCGCGTCTTCGATAAGGTGACCAGTCACCAGGCCTGAGTCCCAGAACGATCTGCAAGCTATACGAAGAGAGTGGGCACCAAACTCAATGGAGGAGAATGATGCGACCCAAGAATCCGCAATGGCTAGTCGCTGGTACTGCATTGGCCGGGCTCCTTTTCGCCGCCATCGGAGTTGTTGGTCAGTCGACGCCACAGAAGTCCTTGTTGGCGCTTTCCAAGCGTAACCACACACTCGCCATCGTGGACCCGAACACACTGCAGGTTCTCGGACGCGCTCCTGTCGGTGCCGATCCACACGAGGTGATCGCGTCTTCTGACGGGAAGACAGCTTATGTCTCGATCTACGGTGGGGGCCGATACCATGCGCTTTCCGTCATCGACCTGGTCGGGCAGAAGGCGTTGCCTGACATCGATACAGGAGCCTTGAATGGCCCACACGGCCTCGCGTTTGGGGGAGGAAAGGTCTGGTTTACAGCCGAAGGTGCGAAGGCGATTGCGACCTATGATCCCGTATCCGCCAAGATCGATTGGATCATGGGCACCGGCCAGAACCGGACGCACATGCTTTACGTCACTCCGGACGTGAAGCAGGTGTACACAACCAACGTTAGCTCCGCGACAGTCAGCATCTTGGAGAAAGTCACTCTTCCGCCGATGGGACCCCCACCGGGAATGCGGCCACCTCAGGGCTCCACGCCTCCTCCGCCCCCGCCGGGAGGGAATCAACCGCGCATGGATTGGAATGAGACCGTGATCTCGGTTGGCAAAGGCGACGAAGGTTTTGACGTATCGCGGGATGGACGCGAGCTGTGGACCGCAAATGCACAGGACGGTACGCTCTCAGTAGTCGACCTCACCACACGCACCGTGACGGCTACCTTGGACGCAAAAACGTTCGGAGCAAACCGGCTGAAGTTCACTCCCGATGGAAAGCTTGTGCTGATTTCAAGTCTGGGCGATGGCGATCTAGTGATCTACGATGCAGTGTCGCGGAAGGAATTCAAACGGGTGAAAATTGGCCATGGAGCGGCGGGCATTCTGATCGATCGGGATGGCAATCGTGCCTTCATCGCCTGTGGGCCTGACAACTACGTCGCTGTTATGGACCTGAAGACCTTAGCGGTCACGAGCCACATTGACGTTGGAGGCGAGCCGGACGGTTTAGCTTGGGCGATCCGGCCGTAACTTAAGTCTGGCCAACTTCCGGGTGGTCGGCGACCTCTTCCACACGCTCACTTTGTGATGGCCTATTGTCATCAGTCGGTTTGGCCAAGCCTTCTTTTTCCTTCCCGGTTTGATCGTCGCGAGAATCTTCCGAGCGCTCTCAATGTCGCGGGCCGGCCAGAGCCTCACGGTTACGCCACCCACCTTTTGCAATGGCGGCGCGTCGAGAGTGCCGGCCGATACGTGCCTTTGCAGGGTGAGGAGCGTCACGCCGAGTTTCTTTGCGGCCTCGCGGGTTGAAACGTCGCGGCGAGCAGAAGATATTTCCGTCTCGTACCCGTGTTCTGCAATCTTTTCCACTTCGGCCTTGATCCGATGGGCTTCCTCTGGGTCATCGGGTTTTAGAGGTCTCATCCGAGCAAGCAAGGACTTAGCGCCTTGTTTCTGCCGCTCTTTCTTTTTTGAGCCGCGTTCTTTCATCGAATAGACCCAAATCACATTACGCGCACGGTTGGCAAATTGCGTTGCAAATTGCGTTGCAAGTTAGGTCGGAGCATGGGGGCGAAAGGCGGCGAAAGGGGGAGAAGGTCGGATACGAAGAACCAATAACATACAGCAAAACTGCTCATTTCGTAATCGGCAGGTCGCGAGTTCAACTCTCGCCCTCGGCTCCAATATCCCCTTAGAAGACAAAGACTTAGCGGACTCACTGGATTGTCTCTGTCCCATTCGTTGCAAGGTCGTTACAAATTCCGAGGTTTTCGCCCAGCGTATCCATCGCGCTCACCTGCGATTTATTCACGCTCTTGATGTGAATGTTTTGAGTTATCCCGATGTTGCTGTGGCGAAGAATCGCCTGGATGGTTTTGTCGTCCACGCCGAGGTCGTGAAGGTTTGTCGCGACACCCCGGCGAAATGCGTGCCTTCTGTTGCGAGAGTTGGATGGTGTCGACGTGACCCCTATGGAATCGCTCGGAGTTCGACGAACTTCAATGGGAGGGTGAGATGGCTAATAAATCGAAGCGTAGGCAGGCTAGCAGTAATTGACAATAAATGCGAAGCTAGTAACGTACGGCCGTAGAAGTGGGGCTTTGCGAGAGGACCATTCTTCGAAGCGTGTCAGAAAACACTGCAGGGGTTGGACCAGTAATTATCAATCCGATATCTATCCAGGTAATTCTCCCGTAAAATAGACCGCCACCGCCGGGCCATCCAACAAAAAGCATGGTAGCGACGCCTAGACTGGAAATGCCGCTAAGCAGCAAGGCCCCGTTTCCCACGGATGGATCTAATACGGGTGAGAAAGGGCATGTCTTCTGCCGCAATTGGCCTCGCTCCACCAATCCTTACGAATGACTTGATATCCAGGTGCCATCGGCTGTGAATGTCACCATTTCAGCGGCATTCAGCACAAATCGTATGTAGCAAGCTCCAGGTCCGAGCGCAGACTGTCATCGCTGGCGCCGCTCTATGGCCTGTTCTGTTTTACCATTCGTTCAACGACGTTTTGCGCTTTGATGATTTTCTTAGCGGTCTCTGTCAGAATATTAAAGAGTTTATTGGGATCATCGGAGCGAAGCGGAGACCCTTGAGGAAGTAATCGATCCCTCCTGGATTACGGGCAAACCTTCAATAATCCACGCCAGCTTTGGCCAGCAATTTTCTGGCCGGGCTACACTGCGGCTACACTATTTAAGAGGCACGGTGCCGCGAGTTGCTCCTTCACAATGATCTCTTTCGCAAACATCAATAAGCAGTATGGCAAGCAGTTGCTCTTCGTAGATGCTTCGTTGCAGTTGAATCCCGGGGAAAAAGTCGGGCTGGTCGGTCCCAATGGGTCGGGCAAGACAACGCTATTCCGGATGGTGGTCGGCGAGGAAACTCCCGACGAGGGCGCGGTCTCTGTCCCCAAGAAGTTGACGATCGGCTACTTTCGCCAGGACGTCGAGGAAATGCAGGGCCGTTCGGTCCTGGATGAAGCGATCGCAGGCAGCGGACGCGTCGGCGATCTACACCACGAACTCGAAGCCTTGCAGCGGGAAATGTCCGACCCCGAGAAGGCTGATGACATGGATCGCATTCTTGATCGCTTCGGTCACGTTCAGGAGGAGTACGAGCATTTAGGCGGTTACGCGCTCGAATCGCAAGCCCGTGAGGTGCTCCACGGTCTGGGATTCAAGGACGATCAGATTGACGGCGACGTGGGCGCTCTCTCCGGCGGATGGAAGATGCGGGTTGCGCTGGCACGGGTCCTGCTCGGAATGCCGGATGTATTGCTGATGGACGAACCGACGAACCATCTCGACATCGAATCTATCATCTGGCTCGAACAGTTCCTGAAGTCATTCCCCGGCGCGGTTCTCATGACCTCGCACGACCGCGAGTTCATGAATCGTCTCGTCTCAAAGATTGCAGAGATTGATGGCGGCGAAATCATCACCTACTCGGGTGACTACGACTTCTACGAGCGCGAAAGGGCCGTGCGAGAGAGCAATCAGCAGGCAGCATTTGCCCGGCAGCAGTCCATGCTTGCCAAAGAGCAGCGCTTCATTGATCGTTTCAGGACGCACGCGGCCAAAGCGGCCCAGGTGCAGAGCCGGATTAAGGCCTTGGACAAGATCGAGAAGATCGAACTGCCGAAGAAACGCCAGGTGGTGAAGTTTGAGTTTCGTGTCCCTCCGCGATCCGGCGAGCAGGTGGCCGTCCTGGAGAATCTGCACAAGAGTTACGGTCCACGTGTGATTTATGAAGGATTCAATCTCACCATCCGCCGCGGAGAACGCTGGGCCGTCATGGGGAGAAACGGCGCTGGTAAGACTACGCTTCTTAAAATGATTGCCGGGGCCAGTGCTCCAGATGCCGGAAGCGTGCGGCTCGGCGCCAGCCTGTATATGGGTTACTTCGCGCAACAATCGCTGGACGTGCTCAGTTCCGATCTCACCGTCATCGAACAGTTGCAACAAGACTTTCCCCAGGACGGTCTCGGGGCGCTGCGGAACCTTGCGGGAGCATTCCAGTTCTCCGGCGAAGACGTAGACAAAAAGATTCGCGCACTCTCCGGCGGCGAAAAATCGCGGCTGGCAATAGCACGCATGCTCTACAACCCGCCGAACTTCCTGGTGCTCGACGAACCGACGAATCACCTGGATCTTGCGACCAAGGAGATGCTGGTGGACGCCCTGAAGGATTTTGAAGGCACCATGATCTTTGTATCGCATGACCGCATGTTCCTTCGCGGTCTCGGCTCACGTGTGCTGGAACTGGGCGGTGAGAGCGGCACCGACCGCAATCCCACCGTTTATCCTGGCTCCTATCTTGAATATGTCCAGAAGCTTGGACACGAGGCGCCCGGGATCTATTCGTAGGCCTTGCCGGGGGTTTTGCGCTCGGTGAGTTTCTGAAACTCGGCGGGAGCGGCAGTATTTTTGTTTTGTAATGGTATTGGAATCTCGCGGTTGTCGATCCTCGCGGGTCATGCCCATTTTGGGATGGCTCGTCGGACTACCGCCTCACTCATCCCATCTTGTTTGTGGTCATGTAAACCCCGTTTAAGCATTTCACCTGATGAAGTTTTCCGGTATCCGGCCGATTGCGTTTGAACATCACAGGCGCTACTTAGCAGAGGGAGAGCGCGATTCAGTTGAAGCGTGATGGATCGCTGGTTTAGAGCGAAAAAGTTCCATCCAGCCATCGAGTCAGCGAAGAGAGGAAAGTATGCGAAAGCTGAATGTTCTGGTCATGTTGTGTTTAGGGTTGGTTTTCTCTTTTGCAGTGCGAGCCCAAGGAACTTCGGGTGTAAACAACGCCGCGCTGAAGGGCGACTACACATTTAGCTTCAACGGCATGACCACAGGCGATGGCGTCACCTCGACTCCCTTCGCGGCTGTGGGAAGATTCACATCCGACGGGGCAGGAAATCTGACGAACGGCGAACTTGACGCCAACGGCTTTGGCGCCATGGAAAAGGCGGTGGCGCAACCCTTCACTGGGACGTACGCGATTGGCGCGGACAACCGGGGCGTGATGACCTTGAATATTCCAGGTGGAGGCACGCTGGCTTTCGCCATGATGGCCAACGGCAACGCCAAGTTCGTAGAGATCGATGCCTCGGGAGGGCACGGGACCGTCGGCTCTGGGACTATGGAGAAAGCAGACACGACTGCCTTCAGCACGGCCAAAATTGCTGGTGACTATGCGTTTGGCGTTGCCGGCTTTGACCAGTCGAACAATCGTTCGGCGATGGCTGGCCGCTTTACCGCCAACGGAGTGGGCACGTTTACCAACGGAGCCGCCGACCTCAATCTTTCCGGTACGTTTTCCACTCTAAACGTTGTTGCGGGAAGTTACGCAGTAACCGACGGGGCGACCGGACGTGGCATCTTGAATATGCCTCCTGTGGTCGGAGGTACGCCAATGAACCTGAATTTCGCCTTCTACGTGGTCAATGCCGGAAAGGTGTTTGCAATGGAGATGGATGCCCTCTCTCCCGCGACCCCGCTGTTTACTGGCGCGGTGCTGCAGCAGCAGACTCCTGCCATCGTAGGTTTCAGCAACCTTTCGCTGAATGGCGGCATGGTGATGTACGGTTCCGGGACCGGAGCCGGCGAGGCAGGGTTGCTCCAGGCCGACGGTATTGGAATGCTGACATTGGACTTTAACGGGGCCTGCTGGGGCGAGGGTGGCGGCAATGGGACGTATACGGTTGCGAGCAATGGGCGGACAGCCATCAGGATCGGCCCTGCTTATGCGGCTGCCTACCTGGTGAGCTCCAATCAGGCCTTCTTCATCGTGCCGGATGCTTGTGCTTCGTTCGGGTTTGGAGAGCCACAAGCCTCAGGAACGCTAACGAATAGTGCCATAGCAGGCAAGTATGCCGGCTCGACGGCCATTCCGACCAACGTGAAAGACGTTATCTTCTCGGGCGAGTTCACCGCGGATGGAATGGGCAATATCTCTGGCACGGAAGATATCGGTGCCCCGAGCGGTCCGAGCTTGGCCGTCGCAGGCAATTACACATACTCCATTTCCTCACCCTACGCCTCACCCTACATAAGTTGGTGGTATGTGAACGGGAACCGGGCAGGTATCGTTTACGTGATTTCCCCCTCGAAGTTTGTGGTGATGTTGTGGGACCCGTCCTCCTACAACTCCCTCTTGATCTTCGAAAAGTGATTTTCGCCATGAACGAATTCTTCGCAACGAAACCAATCCCGGCCTGCCGCCCGGCCAATAATAAAGGAGAGGGGAAATGAGGAAGCTGACTATTCTTTGCGTCATGTGCTTGACATTGTTGCTTTCTTCAACAGTCTGGGCCCAGACCGGAGTGAACAATGCAGCGCTGAAAGGCGACTACGCATTCAGTTTTACCGGCATGACCACCGGTGACGGCACCCACTCCACTCCCTTCGCGGCCGTAGGAAGATTCACTGCCGATGGAGCTGGGAATCTGACAAACGGCGAATTGGACACCAACGGCCTGGGTGTCAGCCTGGGAGGCGTGCAAAAGGCGGTGGCGCAAGCGTTCACCGGGACATATACGATTGGCGCAGACAACCGGGGGCTGATAAACCTGACCGTTCCGGGTGGCGGTACGCTGGCTTTTGCCATGTTGAGTAACGGCAACGCCAAGTTCGTCGAACTGGATGCTGCGGGAGGGCACGGGACTGTCGGCTCGGGAACCATGGAGAAGGTAGACACCACGGCCTACAACACTGCCAGAATCACGGGTGACTATGCCTTTGGTGTTGCCGGCCTAGACCAGTCGAACAATCGCACGGCGATTGCCGGCCGTTTTACCGCCAACGGATTGGGCGTAATAAGCGACGGAGCAGCGGACCAGAACATGTCGGGTAGATTCAGCACCATGAATTTGTTCGCCGGGACTTACATAGTGACCGACACGACTACTGGCCGCGGCACAATGAACCTTCCCCCTGTGATCGGCGGATCCCTGCTGAATCTGGATTTCGTGTTTTACGTGGTTAACGGAGGAAAGTTGCTTGCAATGGACGCGGATGTTGTCTCACCTGCGGCCCCCCTGCTGGTTGGGACGATGTTGCAGCAGCAGACACCAATCGGAGGCTTCACCGATGCTTCGCTCAACGGCGCGATGGTGATGTACTTTACCTGCGGCTCTGGGGACGGTGGCGGGGGCCTGATCAATGCAAACGGAATCGGCGGACTATCGTTGACACTTGACCTGGGCTGTGTTTGGGGCGGTGGTGCTACGGATGCCCCAGGGACTTACGTTGTCGCACCCAATGGGCGAACAGACATCAGGCACACTTCCAACGGTAGTTACGCGGCTGCCTACCTGGTGGGCACCAATCAGGCCTTTCTAATCACACCGGATACTCTCTCTAGCACTTCGGCTCCGTCCGGATTCGGAGAGCCACAAGCGGCAGGGCCGTTCACCAATAGTTCGGTCCAGGGCACGTATGTGGGTTACACCGTGAGTCCGTCTTCCCTATACCAAACTATCTTCTCCGGTGTGTTCACCGCGGATGGCGCCAGCCCGACCGGCACTCTTACTGGCACGGAGGACATTAGCGCTGCGAGCGGAGCTCGCTTGGCCGTAGCGACCACTGCGCAATACTCTTTATCCTCAGAAGGAAAAGGAAGCATTTCAGGGAGCTTCGGGGCCAATTTCCCGCCCGATCCGTACAATTTTCCTGGTGTCATCTACGTCATTTCCCCCTCGAAGTTCTTCGTAATTTCCTCGGGTAATATATCTGGCTCGGGCCCCATCGTTTACCCGGTCCTCTTGATCTTCGAGCAGTAGTCATTCACTTCCTCCCAGCCTTTCTTCTTCCTGAACGCGAGCGGCTGGGAGGGAGACCCCTGTCCTTCAGTGATCTCGAATAGAGTTCTTGTGCCGTGGATGCGCGTGAGCGGTGCCGAGATGAAAGCGGGGAAATCGAAGTTCGTCAGTTATCGCTCAATCGGCGGTGCCAGCCGGCGACCCTTTTGACCCGTTGATGGCCTGTCCTTGAAACTGTAATCCGATACCAAAGCGTCCGTCAGGGGGCCGCTGGCAATAAACAACGCGAACCAGCGTACGCAAATCTCCATCGACGGATCTGATCATCAGTCGTTCATCCGGAACTCTCGGGCGCTGGGTCAGGATGAGTATTCCCAAAGAGCTGACGTTTTCCGTGGTGGTCGGCTCTGTCGCAGTCGGATGCTGAAGGCTGGAAAACTGCACTGGGAGTGCCAGCCGAGTCCGTTTTTCAAGCCTTCCAGACCGCGTAGCCATCTCGGAATTGACCTTTCAAGTTGGCTTCAGTTGCGTCGCACCCTGCCGGATGCCCCAGAAGAACTGCAGATTGACACTGATGCCCGTCCTCGATTCCCAGATGCTCCTCCGGCTCGATTGGTCATGGCAATGGCCGTCGCCTTGCCTGCCAAAAGCTTCAATCACTGACCTTTCCACTGCTTTGAGCTCGGTCCGCCTCCATGTCAGTGCAGTTCGGTATTGGGGTGATCGAGGTGGGGCCCTGTCCACGGAGGCGGCCCGCTCCTCTCCTTGCAACCTTAGCCGGTTGCCAAATGATTTCAATCCGGTGAATCACCCATTTCGACTGAGTGAAATGACCGAGAACTGTCTGGGATGAACGCTACCATGGGCGCGGTCAGGCCTGGATCAAACTGCGGCGGATGGCGTAGCGCACCAAACTCGCCGTTTCGTGGATATCCAGTTTCTTGATGAGTCTTGCTCTGTGTGATTCGGCAGTTTTTACACTAATTCCCAGGTGCGCAGCGATGTCTTTCGTGGACTTCCCTTCACCAAGTAATTGCAGAACCTGGCGCTCACGCCCGGAAAGAGGATCGGCCGAGTCTTGCGTTTTGGATACATAAGCATCAACAACCACCCGTGAAATGTTCGGGCTAAGATATATGGAGCCACGACAGACTTCTTGTACCGCATGTGGCACTTGGCCGCACTCCTCACTTCAAGGGCAACTTGCAAGGACTCCATTCATTAGAAACGCAGTCTCACATTCATGGGGGTATGCGTGCTTAACTCTCTCGTCCGCGTGGACTGCCAGCACAGCCTACTGTTGGCACACCTCCGACCAACTCATCCATCGAGATACTAAATCCTTCGTAACATCCTTCGTAACAACCGGGCCTAAATGCGCCCGTTTCTGTATACTCTCGGTTTGGGAAACCGCTTGAAACATATGACTTTTAGGTTTCTGAATCGCAATCGGCAGGTCGCGAGTTCAACTCCCGCCCTCGGCTCCAGAATTTGAAGAGAATTCAAACCAAAGTGTGCGACGGAGATGATCACGTTCAGTATCTTTGCTACCGTCTGCTAGGCTTTGGGACAAGGAATGCGCCATATGATTCGCGAGGCATAGTTTTCCATACGCCACCTGATAAGCGCAATCAGAAAACGTCACTGCCGGTTTCCCGGGCACGCACTCGGAATCGGCTGGAAGCGGTGCACGCGAGACCGGCACGCGAGGACTGGAGCTACTCGAAGGTGACGGAATCGGAGGCAGAGTCGAGGAGCTTGCCGCCAACGCTGGCGCGGAGTTCGAGGCGATAGGTGCCATGGCAGTCGGTGGGGAGAACGGTCAGGTCCGTCTGCCAAGTGTCGGTTATCCCTTGACCAGAGGTGAGTTCCGCATCGCCGCCGGAGTACTCGCGATGATAGCCACAGGGACCGTTGATGATGGTTTTGATCTCGACACGCTCGAAATGATCGGACGTGTTCTTGACCATCCAGAGAGTTTCGGCCTTGGCCGGTCGCTTGAGCGTGGTCGAGGTGAATTTGAAGTCCACGTGAGCGGAATCAGGGCCGTGAGCAAGGCTGGTCTGATCGGGTGCGATCGTAGCTTTCGCGTCGGAAGAAGATTTGGCGTTTGACCCGGCTGTTTTCGAAGGGGCTGCTTGCGAATCGCCGCTCCTGGCTTCGGGAATGTCTTCGTTAGTGTACACCTTGGGTTTAGTGGCATCCTTCGACGGCGCGGCGTCGGCCTGCTTTTTTTTCTTGTCCTTGGCTGCGCGCGCGGCTTCGGCTACGGATTGCGCGTGTAAGGCCGGGCAGGCCAAGACCACGCAAACAGCGACAGCAATGCACTTCAGCACGTTATTTCTGCGCAAGGTTATTCTCCACGACCGCCGGATTTTCACGACCGGCGCATAGTACGATTTCCATGATCGCACAAGGTACAGGGGCCCAACCCTTATCTGCCTTAAGGGTAACGATCGCACGGGAAACCCAAAGGCAGGCGCAGGTCGAAAAGCGAGTCAGCGCGACCTGCGAGCCCGCGCGGGCGCTACGCTCCAGGCCACGTGTTGCGGCTGGAGTAGCGCAATGGCCTAGCGAAACCGGCCACTGCGAGTTCGCAAGCACCAAAAACGGAGATCTTGCGGCCGGCTAGGTTTTGCTGATACTGGATATTCTTGTCTGTCGTGAGCAGTACTTGGAAGCCGGCCGCCCTTTCGGCATTCAGCAAATCACCGTTAGAGACCTCGTCCCAGCCGCGCTCTCGCGCCTCAACAACAGTGTGCCCCACAAGCGCTGGCGCGATGCCGCTCGGCGCGCCGTGGTCAAAGAGAACGAGCATCGTTGGACGTGGAAGTAGGGACCTCAACCGGTGGCGGATCCAGGCTGCGAGCTGCAAATTCGAGCACAGTCCGGATCTGTTCCAGCGTCACATGGAACTGCTCCTCGATGCTTGCGCCCGCTTCGAGATTCTCGAAGACCGTCGCCACGGGCATCCGTGTACCTCGAAAAACCCATGGGCCGCTGCGCCTGCCCGGCACGCCTTCCACTACCGGACACTGCGACCAGTCAAGCTGCCATCGCGAATTCCTTTTGTTACTTGGCATATGGCCTGACCGGATGAAGTGAAGTTCGTGCGTGGGGCAGCGGGCACGACTAGTTTTTCGCCATACGGGGCAAAAAAAGAGCGAATGCTCAACCAGTGAGCGGTCATGGTTTAGGGTGCTCAGCGGTGTAGGGATTGTGGCATGGCTCCTTAACCGGCTTGAACTCCATAAATTCGACGCGAGTGAGATCGCGATCGTAGATGTCGAACTCGTTCGCTTCGTAGATAGCCACCAACCTGGCTGGGTCGAGTGCGAGTTGGTGGATGCCGAAGGTCGCCGCCACATAATCATCGACAGGTCCCGGTGCTCACTAACAAAGATTAGATTCTGACAGCCAGTACGCGACCCTTGGGAGCGCGCCCTGTGAAGTCTTGAAGCGATACCAGGACGAAACGTGACGAGAACTGGCATGTGGTAGCACAGCGCGGCCCGCTGACATGGAAACCAAGGAAGGATTGTCTGAATTCAGTGTTCCCGCAAGTTTTGCAACCTCAGTGGCTGATTGACTTACAGAGAGTCACATGCAGAGTCGTGGCGGGTTTTTATAATCGTGCCGTTTTGCCACAAACTGGCCACGGAGATGTTGGCCGTTGAGTTCGATTTCGTATTTCCCAGAGACGCACCTGACGTCGGGCATAGCCTCGTCGTCTAGCCAACCTTTTCCGCGGGCAAGGGCTTCGCATTTACCATCGGCGAGACATCCAAGGCGGTAGACATAAACGTCTTTCCACGCTTCCTTCGGCACGTAAGGGATACGCGGAAAGCCCGTATACAAAAATAAGAACAGTTTTCCTGGCACGGGCGCGCCGTCGACTTTCACCAGAAAGAATCCAGCGCCGTCGCAATACACCTCGAACCGTCCGGTTGCATTGTGCGTAGACGAGGCGCTCGGAAATACGGCAGGCAATAGAACGACAGCGCTGAGACAAAAACAAATCCGAGCGAACTGGAGAACGCTCATTTGGCGAGTGTAGCAGCAGCCACGAGGAGGAGGACAGCAAAGTGCGTTTTGCGCTACTTGCTGATAACAACCTCACCAACGAGGTTCAAACTAGGGCCTAACGCTAGTGGCTACCTGTCTTGTGGCTGAAGCGTGCGGTGTTCTATGCTCTCCCAGGGGAGCGACCAACAAGGGAGGAACCAAAATGAAACGTACTCGCGGGACGTTCGCGATGATGACCCAGCTGGCCACCTTGCTTGCCGCCAGCCTGATCAACCTGAGCTTGGCCGGGAGCGCGCGAGGGGAGGAGAAGCCACCGGTTGCGGTTCTAGCGATTGGGGCGGATGCGCCGGACTTTTGCTTGCCGGGGATTGATGGACAGACGCACTGCCTGAAAGAGTACGCAGCGAGCAAAGTGCTCGTCGTGGCGTTCACCTGCAACCACTGCCCGACAGCGCAACTCTACGAAGGACGGCTCAAACAATTAGTCGAGGACTATCGCGATAAAGGCGTGGCACTTGTGGCCATCGAGCCGAACAATCCCAACGCGGTAAGGCTGGACGAATTGGGTTATACGGACGTCGGTGATTCGTTCGAGGAGATGAAAACGCGCGCGGCTTACCGGCATTTCCATTTTCCTTATTTGTATGACGGCGAAACGCAGAGCGTTTCCCGGACGTACGGGCCGGCGGCGACACCGCATCTCTTCATCTTTGACGCGCAACGCAAGCTGCGGTACGAGGGACGGTTGGACAACAATCCGCGGGAACCCTTGGTGACCAGCCGCGACGCCCGGAACGCTATCGACGCGGTCCTGGCGAACAAACCCGTGGCGCTGGCCAAGACGCCATCGGTGGGGTGCTCCACGAAATGGATGTACAAAGAAGAAGGACGCAAGGCGGAACTGGCGGCTATCGAGAGCAAGCCGGTGAGTGTAATGGCGACCGGTGCCGCCGAGTTGAAGTCGCTGCGGAAAAATGCGGGCGAGAATCTGGTCCTGGTGAACTTCTGGGCAACTTGGTGCGCCCCGTGCGTGGCGGAGATGCCGGAGATCCAGACGATGTACCGCATGTATGGCCATCGCGCGTTCGAGGTGGTGACCGTGAGCATCAACTACCCGGATGAAAAGGAGGGTGTGTTGGCGGCACTAACGAAACTGCATGCCACTACACGCAACCTGATTCTCGGAGGGACGGATATTTATCCGCTGCTGGCTGCGTTTAATGCCGATTGGAACGCCGCAGTGCCGTACTCGATGCTGATTCGGCCGGGCGGGGAAGTCGTTTACGAGTATCAAGGGAACATCGATCCACTGGTGATGCGGCGGATGATTATCGCGAACCTGGCAGACGACAACTACATCGGGCATCAGGCATACTGGCGAGCAAAGACGGAGGATTGAAGAGGCACCTGCCGCGTACCCGCTGGTGATGTGTGTGGCCCGACGGAGCTTCTATCGATCGGACACCACACGGCAGTTGGTTTCTCCGGACTCTAACCAGGAGGCCGCTTTGCCCTCTACAGCGGCCCAACTCGGCGTGTGTCATTCCACCGCTCCGGCGCGAAAGACTGCTCTGCCAGCGCTTGACGGTAGCTCCAGCTACCGGCGCTGATGGTGCGCTTCCTAGCTTACTGGGAAGTACTAGACGACGCGAAACCCGCTGCGGTGAGCTTGCCCATAGAGCGGCTTGAGATGGTTGTTCAAACGTTGCGATACTGTTTCAACGTAGCAGCTCTCAGTTTTTTCTCGACGTGCTAGATTCCACCGATTGGCCACCGAACGACAGAACGAGGCAAACAAGACACGCTAGAGATCACTTCGGAGTGCAATTCTGTTGCTGCATGCGCGTTTATATGGCTCGCTGAGTGTATACACCATGGTCGTTGCGTCGACCTTCGAACTCTTGGACTCCGAAATGAACATCAACAATTTCAGTTGCTCTAAGCGGTAGGTCAACTCGGTAACGGGCATGCGAGGCAAAATCGATGCAAGTTCATCTTTTGTGCATTGGTTTCGCGCCTCAATCTCGTTTAGAATGCCGCGCTGCTGATTAGTCAGAAGATCTCTTCGCTCCAGGATTGGGATTCTAAGTTCTCGCGGAATGCTAGTCGCCTTGGGCTGAACGTCCGCCAATAGCGCGCGGATCTTGTTGCTGGCCGGACCTAGCGCGGCATTCAGATTTCCGTCCGCACGGTCGGATTGAAATTTGAGGACATTCACGCCTAAAAGATCAGAGGGCAGGCGGGGATTATCGTCTTTGGGTGCCACGATAATGCTTTTGTCGCGACCCAGGTGGCCGACGAAGAGACCGAATTCGAAAACTACATTGTCTCTCGCACCGACATACTCCACTCCTCGCATTCGAACGAGGTCGTCTGCCGAGAAAACAAATGCTCCAATGTCTGCAATAGAAAGTTGTTTAAGTAATGACTCAAGAATGTATTCGGTAGGACGGAATACGTCTTGTGTCCACACCGTTATTTCGGCCGCATCTTCTAAATTGTTTTGAAGCGCGTAGGCGACACTCAAGCCCTCGCTAGACGAACCGATGAAAACACATGGTTTCATGGAATTTGTCGTTGCTTTCAATCGCATCGACCTCGAGCAACCCCGCGCCAAAGTTCTTGACCAACCTAAGAACCCAGCCGCCCGCCAGTGACACGGCGCTGATTATGCCAAATCAGACCGTTTCCGTCATCCAACAATTGACACCGATGAAATTCACCGATATGCAACGTTCACCTCGCTCCAATTTACAGGGGCAATTCCGTCGGCTGCCTACTTGGACTGGCTGCCAGGTGGATGCCGGTGACGCTCCTCCTGGTAGAGTGCTCCGGAGTCCTTGTTTCGGAAGAGGGCGCGAATCTGGCGTCCAAGGCGATGCGTGGGCGGCGGCGCGCCGCGCCGGCCGCATAGACCCTGTGGACGCGCTGCGCAAACAGTCGTTCGGAGCCCATTTTCTGGCTGAGTCGGAAATCCCTTACCTTTACGTCAGAGTTGCCAGATGCGGCGCGGGAGAGCCAACCCATTCGTAATCGGCAGTTCGCCAGTTCAACTCTCGCCCTCGGCTCCATATTTATCAATAACTTGCGCCGCTTTCTTAAATCTTGTTTTGAGCTAAACTCGCGTTGAGTTCTTCCTTTTCCCAGCCGCGAACGCCTTGATCTTCTCCATTGTAAAGTCGTGGGCAAAACGGCTGTTCTGAACGTCCAGCTATCCCGTGATGCGCCCGGAATCGGCGATAGGGCCCAAATGCCGCACGGTCATACTACCCACGCCACTCACCTGTTGCTTTCCCAAAGGAAGTGTGTCACCCTTCCTGTTGGAAACCAAAATGACGGTCCGGTGAAAACAAAAAACGGACGTCCTACAAGGCACATCGGCGTTAATGGTCCTGAACTCCCGATGTCCTTGGACCGCTGCACAAGTATGGAATCGCGCGGCGCATCGAGCAGATCAGCGGAGATCTGTTTGCCGTGACCAAGGGACTCTGTATCCCGTTTGTTGAAGCTGGAGCACGAAGGCGTGATCGCATCGAATGGGGTGCCTCAGCGAATAATCGGCAGGGTGCGTTTCTATCAACCGACACAAGGACACAAACAGTCGCAGGTCGAGGCCCAGATTGGCAACAAACGGCAGCGATTGCGGTTCTTCGAAGCTAAAGGAGAATTGGTCATGAGATTTCTGAGGCGG
>Ga0207151_1046_pt1 | contig 30315 bp, 20 predicted proteins | sample Alteio_BWMinHeat_29_FD_153523 | JGI IMG/M metagenome (GOLD analysis project Ga0207151, IMG submission 153523) | Enriched cells from forest soil in Barre Woods Harvard Forest LTER site, Petersham, Massachusetts, United States -... | ecosystem: Environmental > Terrestrial > Soil > Temperate forest >... | reverse complement strand
GGCTTCAGGATCCCCCTTCCAGCACTCCAAAATTTTTCCGGTCGCAATGCTGTAATAGAAAAGGAAGTACCGTTCCAAATCCAGCGGGGAAATTTTCGCAAAGTGCACGGGAAGGTGTGAGCAGTGCAGATTAATCAAAAGCTTTTCATTGACAAAACCGAAAACTATGGAAGCGCTTAAGCCATCGACTCTGCTTTTGCACAGTGCACTTATGACCTTGCTGTGAAGAGAGGTGGAAGGCTGAATGTCAGCAGATTTGCCTTTACTTGCTTTTTTAGGCTCAGATTGAACCAGCACGCTTCTTAGAAATGCCGATACGCCCAAAGCCGGTTTTTCTCCAGGAGCTGCATATTTGTGAGTCAAAAACTCCAAGCGGTCACTGAGGGCAGGATGAAGCAGAATCGTTTCGGCAAACTGATCCAAGCCGATGCTTTCTAAAATCTTCACCAGCTCTTTTGAACTCCCCAATGTCTTGTCAACAATATCTGAGGGCAAAGCGGTCAAGCTTTTGAGAATATACCACTCTTGGTACTCTGAGCAGGGAAATTGATCGCTTGGCTGACCTGTAATGTAGGTGCGGTGGTAGTTCCACTGCCTGCAGACCCACTTGACAATTTGAATGAATGCTTCTTCTCTTTCTTCACTAGGCTGTACGCCCTCCGTTTGAATGAGTCGATTCATCTCAAGCGTCGCGGCCAAGCGCAAAGAGATCTGCACCATATCAGGATCGTTTCCAAAGGTGCTGAAGAGCTCTATCAGTGAGGCAAACTGCTTCACTTTAGCTGAGAAGGGAGCCATATTCCCTGATGTTTCGAACAATTTAAGGTAATGCCTAATCAAAGGAGCGTTGCTTCGATCTTGACAGAGAGTATGGAAGAGCAACATTAGAACAGATTCCGGATCGCTGCTCTCTAGACGCCCCTGCGAGTCAAAATTGGCTACCAAAAATGTGGTCGTCGGCTTGTAGTTGCCCTGTTCAAAAAACGACTTGATCATCGCGGTGAGCTGATTGTCGATGAGCCTTGAGGTGGACAACGATGTCCACTGCTTGAAGAAGCCTGTGATCATCGTGGTCCATACCACATCGGTAGGGATGATCACGTTTCTGGCTTTTTGATCGTTTTCCAGTAAGAGGTAGCTGGAGTGGTTCGCTAACGCGGGAAGAGATGCATGCCTTGAACGCTGCTCCGGCACGATTCTAAAGCCATCCAGCTCTTCATGGCGGACGACGCATGCCTGTTTTTTCCTTGAACTTCGTCCACTTTAAAAGTTAAATTTAAGTCTTTGAAAACAAGGCCCACCATATCGTGTGGAGGAGTTAAAGATCTAAGAGCGCGAATCGAGGATAAAGGTTGGAACCAGGCGAGGAGCTCCAAGCCATGCGTCAGGTCTGATAACTCAACCTCTTCACATGGAACTCCAAAAAATTGAAGGATCTCCGGAGAAACATTAAAAAAGGAAGCCTCCCAAAAATCTTTATCTCTAATCCCTCGATATAAAGTTTGCCTGCTCTTTACGACACCTTTTTCTAGCGTCAGCAATAGCGATGCGCCTTCACTGTTTCTTTCTTGAAGCCAACAAGTTGTGAAAGGTGCCTGAGCCTCGTTTTCGCCCTCCAAAGATACCCAGTGATAGGTCTCCCCTTCAATTACCATGCGCACGCGGATGCGCGATTTGTCATTTTGATGCTCATGCAACTCCACAAAAAGATCGTGACCGGATAGCCGATAAGTGAAGGGATCGTGTTGCAGAAGGGTGCAACCACTTAAAGCGGAGGATCCAAAGATTTTGGATAGAACTTCTAAAATCTCCTTTTTATCTGTTTCAACCTTTGACTGCACCTGTATGGCATCTTTGAAGGAAATTGAGAGCCCGTCTGATGTAAAATCGGGATAGGTTCCTGTCCAGCTCAAACGGTGCACCCCATCCGCAACAAGGTTTTTCATAATGGCCATGCGGGTGAGCACGCGGTCGCGCACTCTCTTGTTCTTATTCAAGACCTCTTCGACAGTTGACTTCCAGATCTCATTTGCTTCTCGACACATCAAACGCAGATCGGAACTGCTCATCTCAGAAATGTTATATAGCTGTGCGATGCAGAAATCCTCTACCGCTTGAGAGATAGTTGCACTGTTGGCAGATTCCGGTTTGATAAAGAAGTAGGGCAAAATAAGAAGGTCTTTAGCTTGTCTTGCATGAATGTAAGGAACAAAGTCGGGAAAATGCCTTCCGGCTTCCTTGTCTACAGCTTCACATTTTGCCCGAGCTAGAATGCCGAAATAAATCAGTTGTGAAACCGCGTCGCCAAACTTAGGTGCATTATCTTTCATAAGCGCGAGCGCTTGATGGAAAAACTCCCCTACAGCTTCAGCAAAAGGGGCATGTTCACCCAGCTGTGAATCAAGAAAGTCCTCATTTAAGGATAACTTTAAGCAAAGGCCTAAAATATCCGCATGAGTCAGCTTGTTTAAAATCTTGGAAAAGAAAGAGAATGCCCTGACAGCCTGGTCACGAGGATTTGACCAGATCATTTCTAGTTCCATTCTCTCCTGAACAGACAGCTTATCGAACACACTTGGCAGTCCCGCATTTTCATCCTTTGAATTAAATAGTCCAAACAGCCGTGGAGTAGGACGACATCGGTCAAATTTTGGCTTACAGTTAACAATTTCATTGGTGGGACGTGGAGTTTGGCGCCAGTGGGTCTTTACACGCGGCACAAGTACAGATTTAGGGTCGCTCTTATGAAAAGGATTCACGTCTCTATGCCAATTATCTGCATCATCAGCGCTATATTCGTGTGTAAGGTACTGTTTAGGCCGAATGCTCATCTGCATCGAGTCTTTAATCGTTGACCTTGCAAGTGGTAAGCGCCTAAGGTCAGGAGTCACCCTATCCAACCACGATTGGTTAAGCACTCGACTTAAGCCGGCCACACAGAGGGTGACAGGCATATCGAGAAAATGGGTATCTTCCGCTTGGTTAAAACCAAATTTATTTAAATCGCTCACCAAATAACCTTCATGAGTGCTCGAAGTGACACTTGCTAAGGCAGTATGAGAGAAGGCATTGATCGCGCGCAGCATAAAAAAGTATCTGGGAAGCATGCTGGCACGCGGATTTGTATCCCCATCTGTCATTAACTCCGTAATTCTATCAATTTCCGCAGGGGCAAGAGGAGCAAGAGACGCGAGATTAAACGGTCTATCTTCATAAAGGCATTTTAATTTATCCACTTTAGGACTGTTCGGACCAAGACCACGAATTTGCAGTTTCTGCTGAGTCAGTGGGTCTTGCAAACAATCCATGAACCAAGCCGTTTCTCTGCGATTCCCACAACGCTCGCCGCGAATGGACGCATGCATGGAAGTAGAGTCGAGAGAAGCAAAGAGTGAATCTTCCATCAAAGCATTGACTTCGTCAACGGTGTAAGTGCGTTCAGGGTCTAAGCCACAGTACTCTTTAATGCGCTTTAACTCCTCTTGAGTCTTTCGGCTGGTCATGCGGAAGTGTATGGATTTTTGGATAATGGCGATCGCCCAAAGATTGGTTTTGTGCCCATGTAGGCGGTTTCCAGGCCAGCGTCTGGATAATTTATCGATGATGATATATATTTTAAAAAGCGTGAGCACCACGCGATAACGTTTTTCGCGAGAAAGCTCCCCCTTGCCGATGGCAATTTTATAGAGATTGTATTGATAGAAGCTGAGTTCTCCGACAAGTTCCAGAGCTTGGTGGGGAGGCAGATCGTCCCAACAATCCTTTTGCCCCCCCGGCAAGGGAGTGGGCAAATTTTGAAGTTGCTCAAAAATATAATGGTGTGCAATCAAAGCCTGCTCCTTTTCTAATCCCAAACTGAAAGGATCTTTAGGCAGCCAACCCTTTACCTGTTCAAGCCATTGATGCATGCACTCGAGGGCGTTTTTAGCATCGATTTCCTGCGTCTTAGGCTCCAAGGGAGCTTTGCGAGGAACAGTACTGACAAATTGTCTGGGGGGAGTAGTGGACTCCGTCGTCACCCAACGGATCGAGCGCGGTTTGGTTTTCTGTACATAGGGGGAAAGCTCGTAGGAGATTTCACCAGTTTGGGTGAGAATCGAACGCCATTTGTCGATAAGAGTTGTATATTGAGTACGCTGAGCATCATCCAAAAACAGATCTGCAGCAACTTTTGCGAACAGTTTGCATTTAAACTGATATAGCCTCTTCATCGGCTCAGGGAGGAAAGTTGCGATAACGTGTCGTAATGCGCGCTGAGCCACATAGGCGACCAAGAGATTAACAGAAAGTGTCGGCAAGAGCGTTATCGAAGCGACCCGCATGACCATGAAAGCAGATTTGCGCCAGGTCGGGTTGTAGAAATCATTCAGATTGATTCCGAGCTCTGAAAAAACCCACCCTTGGACACGCCATAGATAGTCCCAACGCGAGGGCGTAGAGATAGCAGGCAGACCATATTTTGCGACTTCAATCTCATCGATCACAGCCCTTATCGATTCCTCCGCCTGGTTGCCCAGTGCTCCTACAAGCAGGTCTCGCACAAAATCCCTTCCTAGACCATCTAGGAGCTGGCTCACCATGCCCTGCATTTCAACAGGAAGCATGGTTTTCTTCGTCACTGACCTTTCGACAGTGGTGTATTTCTGGATCGTATCTTGCGCTTCCCAGACTGTGGCGTAGAGGACTTTCAAATCATCAAAGGAGAGAGCGTTCTCTTCATGCAGCGTAGCGGCCTCTTGAATCAGTTCCTCTGCAGCCATTTTGAGTGTTCGGCTCTGCCCACGTAGTGAACCCAAATCTTGTTGAACATTTCTCCAGGCATCTAGAAAAGCTTCTTTTCGCAAATTGAAGTAAAAGAGGCGCTCTTCAAGCGAAGAGGAAAAATTAAGGTGCTGGCGAAGGAAAAGCTTGAGAAGACCCCAGGAGCCATTTAGAAGATGTGCGTCAGGACTTAAACTCTTTGGATCCGCTTTCACATCTTGAGGTGCTACGTCTAAAGTGCCCAGTAAACTTTGATGGATCTCCATAAGAGTGTAAGGGCCGCCGCGATTCCACTCAGGCCACGCCCGATGCGAGAACAGTCGCAAGAAAAACTGATCGTCCAATTGCTCGAGTGTCAGATCTTTATAATGCAAAGGGACCTGATAGCAATTGCCCTCAGGAGTACTTATGGATGGATGTAGCTGTACCGCTGCTCCTGTTGCATAGACAGAAAGGGTGTATCGACCATCTGGTTGGCGTGTGATTTCAAAGCCAATGGTTTGTTCGGGAGAGCCGAAATGGCCGTAACCGGACATTTTAAGGATTTCCATGGCCAGAGGGGGCAGGTGCGCGGTGAGAGAGGAAAAATTTTCGGCAAATAGATCGCGTAGGGACAGCGCATGCGTCGCAAAAAAGCTCTGTATATTATTTTGAAGAAATGGTGTGAGTTTGCCATCGATAGCAGCTTGGCGCAATTTTTCAATCATTTCCGGAGTGAGAAAATGCAGATATTGATCTGCTAATGATTGTACATAACCACTGCAAGCATACTCTAGAGCGGCCTCAGTGCCTCTTCTCAAAAGTTCGATAGGCGCTACAGCAACTTTTCCTAAGCAAGAACGGCCTTCAAATAGCGATTGTTTAACACGCGGCAGGAATACAGCCACTAAGCCGTCGCGTAGAATAGCCCTAAATCTTTCCTGATGTTGACCGGGAACAGCGTTAGATAATTGCTCAGAGTATCCTGTGAGGTATTCCGATAGCTTTTCAGCCAGCTCACCAGTCCCGTTAGGAGTCATAAAGAAGCCCAACGTCTTTAATACCGAATCACTGGATTGAGAAAATTTCTCGCCAATTTTTGGGGCAACCGCCGGAGTGCCTCCAAACACCAACCTGCGCGCGCCGGAATTTAATGTCCCTAAAGATTTCGCAAACTCTTGCGCAAGCGCTTCCAGTTCTTTATCACGCTCTGCATCAGGTGTCCCTAAGTTTCTGACAATTAATTCGCGGAAGCGCGTATCGTAGTCTAAAGCCGCTTTTAACCTTTCCGTTTCCGCGAATGCCTTCCCCCCGGCTTCCAATTTTCCTTGTAGATAAGGAAGGAAGGTGGAAAAGCGCGCGGAAGACTTATCAAAAAGTACCTCTAGAACACCCGGAGACATCTCTTCAACCGCTCCTTTTGGAAGCGTTCCCAGAAGGGACATCTTTTTTAAATAAGTGGGATTTTGGGTCCAATCCACCTCTACAAGAGCCGGCCTTCCTTGTTCGCTGGCCTTCAGGAAGGTCTGTAGACGTTGCAGCTGCTGACCCATTTCACTGCGTTCATCGACCTTTAGATGCTTGTACTTTAAAGCATAAAGATCTCTAAGTTGACCCTCTGATAGGCCCTCGAGATCTCTCTCGGAAAGGTGTGTGAATGCCTCGTGAAAGATGGTTGACCAGCGTTTTTCAGGATTGTCTACTGAAGTCCATTTTCGCAGGGATAGGGTCATCCGCCCTTCGAAAGAGGCCTGATCCAATAGCGTTTTACTCCAGAGGCGTGGGGTGAAACGCTTCTGTACCCTAATGTCTAAAGGTTCACCTTCAGCAATTAAGGCCTGAGAAAGGATGTTAGATAGATTTCTTGGTCCCTGCGGCATAAGCTATAAATTATACCAAAAAACAGGGATTATTATAAATAAAAATTGCTGATTAATACAAAGATATAAACAAAAGAGAAAAATAATGGTGTTAAAATCTTCCGTTTACAAAAACTGCGGTTTTTCATTATATTTGTTTAATTTAAATTATGCCAACGCGAACTCAAAACCTTTTACACGTTTTAGCCGTAACGGCCTCTGCGGACTCCTCTGTTTCTTCAAGAAAGGGACTGGATGAGCGTATCCGCAAGCAGCTGACGCTGCGGCTATGGAGCGATAAATTGATTGCTAGAGATTCGTTTGAGGGTCAGTTTACAGATGTCTGCCGAAAATGGCTCAAAGTGGATCAGCCTGAGACACGCTTCGATGCTGTGTTAAAGCAGTCGTTGCAAATCACCTCTCAGGATCAAATTGAGGGCTTACCGACTTTTCAGAAAAAGGCTTTGTTGGATCTGCAATACTCGGTGTGCGAAGATCGGTCTGTGACGGGTATGAGCGAGGCGCAGGTGGCTTTAAGGGCTTTCCTGACAAAGACCGAGGCTCAACGCTTGCAAACATCGCCGGCATGGATGGAACCGAAAGCTTTACGAGAGCGCTCTGTGCTCAGTCAGATACCTGCGGCCGATGATAGTGGCATGAACCTTTCGCTGTTTAATACGATCATGCATGATGTGCCTTCTACAGATACCCCTGGATTGATTAGTTACCTCAATCGTTTTCTGAAAAAAAGGCGGATCGAGCCTTTAACGCAAGCTGGGGAAAGGAACCTTGACTTAGAGAGGATTATTGAAGAGGGTCGAAAGTCACCGGAAGCCCTGCAAGCCGCTCACAGGCGTCTGTCGACCCTTTCAGAGATGGAAGCAAAATCTCTAGCCGGTTTAAAGCCCAATGAGAAAAGGCTGTTTTTCTGTACGCTGCCTGCTAGGCTTCCTAAAGTAGATATAGGCCTTCATAAGCTCGAAATATTAACGAAGCTGCATTCTTTACTGAATGACAGAAAGAAAATCGAAGAGATTGCTAAGCAGATCACTGATACGATTCTAAAGCCTTTAGATATTTGCTCTTTGTTTGCGGAATCTGACGCTGATCTGCTTCGAAAAGTCATTCAAGACGGTTTCTTGCAAACTTTTACACCTGCTCTGACCCGTTCGCTGTGGAAAGAGAGGTCGTTGCCGGTAAAGATTCTGCTGGCTCCAATAGAGCTCGGTAGAGTGATTACAAAAGAAACCCTGGAATATATTGGAAGAGGTTTGTCTAAGGAATTTCTTCCGGACTTCACTCACTTCCTAAACAACGAAAGAATCCAAAAATATAAGCAAGCGGCACTGCAAAAGAAGCTGCAAGAAACGCTCAGAAAAGATTTGCAGGGGTTTTTAGAGACACGCCTGGAGCTGGTACAGCAGCTTCCCCAGAACGCTCTGGCACAAATGGCCTCACAACTTCCCGCTTTCATCCCTAACCTTATTAGCAGCATGGGATATGGGGAGTTTGGTTCAGCAGAGGTGGTGCTGGCTTTTGAGGTGCAGCGCCAAGAAAATGAACAGTTCACTTTGTCGATCTACTCATCCGGATCAGCGGCTTTGCTGCATCCCTCCATACAAACTAGCAAAGGCAATCTTTATCAGATTCCTTTGGTCTATAAAGATTTAACTGCCGAGCAATTGGACAATTACTTTCTTCTACGTTTATTTAGTTATCGCTCTCTTACAGAATGGGACAAGGAAATCTTTTATAGTGAACAGGACATTCACGAGGGGTTGTTGGGATCATTAAAGAAAGATCCTGTGCTATTTGATCAGAAGGAACATCCTGAAAAGTTCAGTAGCGACTGCGCGCAGATGTCTGGAATATGGGGCACCATAATGCTGTATGTGCGCGATCAGTTGCAATTTAAGACTCCTCTAGATGAGCAATTCTTTCACTTTGAGTTGCGCAGAAAAGCGCTTTTGGACTTCTGGCAGGTTCACAATAGACAATTCTCCGCTCACAAAAATGCCCTTCAGAGCGCTATTGACAAACTTTTAAAAGAAGGGTTAGTTCTATGTGAGGCCGGTAAACTATCCTTAGAGGAGCTCAAAGCTCTATACGCCACTACCTGGGAGATGTTAGAGCAGTGTAAGACCGAAGAAGTGCCTGTGGTACAGGCTGTGCATAAATCTCTAGTTTTGCCACCGGGTTTAAGCGACTCCCTTAAAAGCTTTTTAGTCTCCACGCAAACGACACATGGCATCAACTTAATCAAAGATTTGTTGGTCGGCGCCATTGGAGAGCAGGTGCGAGAGCCCTTTGAGCTGTTTGTCAAAGATTTTATGCCGCCGCCAGCGGCTCCCAGGCCTCCTTTGGAACATCTCAAAGATTATGCAAACAGCTTCCTTCACCCTCTGCGAAACCCCTCATGGCGTTCTGTCGCCGCCCTGAGCATGCAGGTGGTGACTTTCATTTTAATGCCTAATCTCTCCATTAAATTTGTGGTCATCTTGGTGGCCAAAAGAGCCTTTGGTGAGCTCTCCGGCTATTTGATGCCCGAATACACACGCAGATTTAATGCGTTCAAAAATCAGATGCTGGCCTTTGCGGCGGCTAAAATTATGCTGCCTAAGGAGCATTTGAAGCAGTTTCAGCTTTTGGTGATGGAGTGGAAAGGTTTTATCTCTCAAACTGCCACATTCGAACTTCCACCCTATCCTCAAGCGGCGACACCTCTAACTTTAAGGAGAGTTCAAAAGATTGCTCAAACTGAATCCGGCGATCTTGCTCAGAGGGTTTTATACGGTCCTGTGATTCGTGAGCGTGCAGAAGAGGTGCATGCAAAGAATGTGTCTGCGCTCATGAAAGGCTGGGTTGAGGAGGTAGAGAAGTATGTGAATCCTGAAGGGGAAATGACAAATTTCAGGAAAATACGTATCGGCTTTGACTGCGTCGAATTTCTTGTAGAAAAGATGAAGTCGGTGCCGGTGCCGCTTCCAGGAAATCAGTCGGATTGCTGGAGCGAGGTGCAAGAGGTTCGTGAATGCTTAGAATATGTAGGAAAAATCAGTTACTATCTGTACACCTTCGGGAGCCGCAATGAAACTCTTTCTCTCGAAAAGTATAGGCAACTTCTTGTTGCGGTTTATCACACCTATGCGATCACAGAGAAATTGGGTAAAAGATGCGAGGAAGCTCATCTTAAAGAGTTTGATTGCAATCCTTGGGCGCTTGCCTACATTATCCACCTACCGCTTTTTCAATTAGGGGATTATCGCTCTCACAAGAAGCTCAGAAAGCTTCTGCACTATTGGGGAATCGACCAGAACCGTAAATATAACCATGAATCGATTGTTTTTCTCGCTAGAAACTCCCTGTTTTTTACAACATCTCTCAGTCAACTGTATGTAGATGATCACAACAAAAAGCCTTTGCAAACACAGGTGGGGGTAGGTTTCCATTCTTGCGGATATGGAGCGGAACATGCTTATTTGAAGAAAATTAGAAATACGCCTTTGATGGTTCGCAAGCTGGCTGCGTTCGGCATCACCCACCTGACAGAGGAAGTGGAGGTTGTGAAACTTCTATACATAGACCCAACCGTTGAGCAAGTGCCTAACTTCAGCAATCTTCCTGCAGAACAGCAGGCAGATTTGCGGTCGCTATTTTCAGAAAATGGGCTAAACCCTCGCTGTGGCTTACTTCCAAGGGCTTTTTCTATTTTGCGTTTTGTCAATACGTTTGCAAATCAATTGGCGATTCATTCGCGTTGTATTCCGAGCATCCTTAAGTTACAAATAAAAGATTTTAACGATCAAGGGATGACTCCTCTTGTCTATAACAGTCCGCTTGTCAAAATCACAGAGTCCGCTCTAAGTCTTGCAAGGAGATTTATCTCTCCGCAACGCCGTACGGCAATCGTCGAAGGAGCCAAAGAAATTAGAGGCTATTTCTTTGATACCCACACAGTGGTCAGAAAAGGCACTTCAAATGCTGCTTTAGAAGATGAATTCCGATCTTTTACCGCCTCTCATTGGGTTAGTCGCCATCGTTCTCTGCACACCTCCAGTCTAGGTTCTGAATTTATTTTCACGGTGATACACTCTCATTTGCAGGCACTTCCACGTTCACAAAATGGTATCTTGAATGATCCTTCTAAATTTGATCGGCGGATCAAAAAAAGATCAAGTTTTGATTTTCTTAAGGGTTTAGCGTCGGACAAAGAGTTTACTTGTAAAACAGTTCTTTCTTCACTCACCGCTGAAGAGAGAAAGCTGTTCGAAATGATCTGGCTAGACCCTTCCCAACGCGCTTCAAGAACCTTATCGTTTTTTTCTATGATCATGGGACGCTTGTCCAGCAGTGAACTTCGCTTGCTTCTGGATCTGTTGCTTTTCCACGACGATACATTATATCAGCAGATGGAACGATATCCTGAATTTTGTCAAACGGTCGGGGATTTCTTTCATAAGCTTTTGGAAGTTTTTACCTGGAGAGATAAGAATGCAAGATGCGGCATTATTTTCATGGGCATCTTTGCCCGAGCACAAGCGGAAGGGGTCTATCCGCAATCCGGTAAATACTTTCCTGACTTTCGGTCTATGATCCTAAATGAGTTTCCCATCGGCCGCTCTTTAGGTTTGGAAGGTGAACTGCTTGCTTTGCCCTATCTTTTTATAAGGCCTGAGAACGCCTCTGAGCAAACAAAGAGAGAAGCTGTCCATGATCTGTGCATGACAAATACTATAGGGTGTGAAGATAGCTTACGCATGCATCGGGAAGCGTTTGGTATCTGGAGAGCAGAAATTCAACGATTGCTAGATAGTGATGAGGCTTTCAAAAACAGCGTATTAAACGAAATCGCTCTGAGGCAAGATAACAGTTTGACGGAAATGGCTTCGCGCACGTGGAGGGGGGAATATCCTCTATACAAATCGGGACACCTCACTCTTAAATTCGAGGATGGTCCTACCTTAACGACTAAGGTTGAGCTCATCAAGGATGCAATTAAAAAGCAGCAGGTGGTGATATTTGGTGAGCACTCCTACACTGTGATGACAGAGGGCGCGGGTGAATTTAGTTTTGCAGGAAAATACAATGTGCATGTGATTGAACAAGGTGGCAAAACCTTGTTGCGCTTCAGTCAAATTTACAATAACAAAACCTATGACCTAGTGTCTCTGCCTAAAATTGACTTCCTTCCAAAAGGTCCCCATGTGACCTACTGGCTTGGAAGAACCAATATGGGGGGTTATTCAGAACTGCTTGTTCTGGATCGCGGAGAGGAAAAAACAAGATATTCAGTACGCAAAAAAGAGGGCTCTACGGCTGCATCATGGAGAGTGTGCGAGGTGGACATCGTACCCCTGCAGCATAGTTATAGGGATGAAATTTGCGAAGAGGTCGATTTGTCAAAAGTGAATCACGGATTAGGCTTTTTGACCTGGTTTCAGCCATTATCCACTATACGGCTCTTACGCGCCTCCAAATCCCCTCATCAAGCCAAAAAAGTGCACTTTACGAAATTAAATTTAAGCTTCTATATCGAAAGGGCGGATGGCGAGCTGCAAGCCTTTTCAGATGATGATGTGGCGCCCGGCTTTTATATTGTCAAAGACCAACGCGAGCGCCCGCCGATTCTCAATTCTCATACCCATGTGTTGATGCTGACGAATGCTAAGCAGAAATATCGAGCCAATGATAAGCCGGAATACCGAGCCATTATTCCCTCTGATTCCCTGTCACCTATGCTTATCATGGGATTGTTAAAAAGGCAGTTGCAATTCCAAACCTCTCATATGGGCGACCATTTCATTAATCAGTATCTTGCAAAGCTTTTGGAAGTGAATCACGAACATGCGCCCTACTATCTTTATAGCTTTGATGCAAAGGGACGTCCATTTAGTGATGATCCTGAAGCGCTCTTTTACTTACTGTGCCACCACCTCACTCAAGCGTCTCACCCTGATGGCAAGATTTTGGTCAGGCATTACTTACGTCTTTTCGAGGCTGCCTGCAGGCACGTTACCCTGCCTCCTTTCGTGAAGAACTACTGTCAGGTATTAGAAGTCATAGGCGTATTGTTAGGGGATGAAGAGCTTCGGCAATTAGGTATGCGCTTAGCTTTGGCTCGTGAAGAAAATGTCTTTTTCCATACTTCTAAACAGGAACCTCAAAAAGCCTCCGAGCTGCTGATCTCCTTTCTAATTCTGCAATGGAATCTTTATGAAACATTAGTGAAGAAGCCTTCCAAAGTGCACTTTAAGATCGATGAGTATCAAGAGTTATTCCTGTTAAAGGCAATGGTGAATAAAGCTAAAGCCGTTCTACGGGAACATGCAAAATGGTCTCTTAGCACGCAAGCTATCCTTTCAGATTTTGGAAATGAGTTCGGTAGTTTTGCCCTTACAGTGATTGTAGAAGCTTTAATGATTCATCCACAATTGATGGCGCGTTATGAACATCTTTGCCGCAAATATTCTCCGCGAGAGACTTCTTCACTGAATGCCAAAACGCTCTTGCGCAATTTCATTTATGGGAATCCTTCAACCTCCACCGCTAATGCACAATTACAAGGCAATTTGCAACGGGGGAACTTGAAAATGGGTCTGGCTAAGGCGTTAACCAAAAAGAACGATCGACTCTTTTTTAGCCCTACCTTCCTTAGTTCTGATGAATTTATTAAAAATCTTAAATTTCCCGTGGCTTGGGATGAAATTCCAACAGACTTGAGATTCATTACCGATAAGGACCTTTCCCTCTATTTTCTGTACTACTATAGATTGGCCTTTGGCGCACTCCCCAACCCCCTTCGTTCTTTTGCAAAAGATTGGCCGCGCATCTTGCACTTTTTACAAGCAAAACATCGAAGCTCAGCAGCAGAACATATTCTCGAATATCTCGCTGTGGTGAATGCCAGACCGCATGAATTTCCCCATCCTTCTAAAATTGAAGAAGCTCTTGTAAGATCACGTCGATGCAGAGAGGTCTACGATAAGGAAAAGGAGGCTCTAAAGGATCTTGAAGAAGCGCAGCGCAAAGAGCGTCTAGAAAAATTAAAAATAGAGTTGAATGTGTCCTACAGTCATCTCGAGTATTTGATGAGTATGATCAATAGCGTTGGAAGAGGATACGCCTTATTTCAACCGAAGCATATGGGAGTACTGGCGAAGTTATTCCAGGAATATGGTCAGCCGATGGCGACCACGGTCGCGACTACTTCGGTGGCCTCTTATATAGGTTCTTTAGTTGGAGCGACAGGGCTGCCCTTACTTTATCCTGCTGTACAAATGGGCCGTTCGGCCCTCAAGATGTATGAGGATTGGCAGGAGGCTGAAGCCGCTCTTGAAGAGGAGAGGGGGTTGGTGCATGCGCAAGGTATGACGCCTGATGGACCGCTTCCGGTTGAGTGGCACACTCTATTGACACAAGAGGATGCCCAGATCAATACCTTCCTCATGCATGCGTACAGAGCGACTTTTCTTGAAATACCCCTTCCTGATGCCCCTCAAGAGCGCGTTTCTCCCTTAGTACCTTCGCGGCAAGATCGACTTTGTGACATTTATTTCACGCGCCTTAATCAATGCCTTTCTGAACTTTATCATCGCCCTCGCCCTCAGGCAACCGATCTCCAGGCACAAGGACTCGAGCATCTCTATGCTTTGCAGCAATTTTTACGACAAGCAAGTGTTCTATTTGCAGAGTTTCTAAAGCAGGACAGCACCGAGATTGTGGATTGGGCCACGACCCCTTCATTTCAAGATCTTACCGACAGGCAGATGCTAACCGATTTGATTTCCACCCCTGACAAGCACAAAAAGAGCCCTTTAACACCAGCCAGAAAGGATGAAATTTTTGAGGAATTTGTGACCGCATTAGTGCAAGAACAAGATAAAGAAATTCTTCAAAACTGCTCTTTGCAGCCGCATCAAGTTGCCGAATTAAAGCTGCGATTGTATCGATACTTAATAAAAGCGCGCGGCTTGCACCGTTTGCTGCGTACTCAGGATAACTTACAGAAGGTGTTCGATGGAAATTTAGATATCCGCCATCCCGAAACAATAGCGCTTTTGAAACTTGTGCAATTTGACATGACACGCGCTCCCTCCTATTCATTTGCGCATCGCTCTCGACGTTTTATTACAGGCAACTTAATCTTCGAATACCGCGAACTTAAAATGCTTTGGGAGAAACAGGTGGCGCTAGGAGAGCTGCTGGCGTTTTCTCCACATCAAAGAACGGTCTCACACCAAACTACAGGCGGTGGGAAGACGACCGGAATTTCCACGACCGCACACCTTTGCTCGAATGGACACTATGCTATGCATATTGTGCTGCCTAGTTCTCTTATCGCTGAGCAAAGTCAACAGATCATGTCCATTTCTCGAAATGTTTTTGGACATGCTATCCATCGGTTTAAGTTCACGCGCCACACCTATTTTCCGGCGTCACATCGCCAAGCTTTTTTATGGCAGTTGTCAAGATCTCGACATCAACACCACCATCTGCTGAGCGATAAGCAATCGATCCAAGCTTTGGAACTAAGATTGATTGAAGAGATGGATGTGTACTTTTGCAAGCCCAAAGGGAATTTAAAAGGCAAAAGAAGCATCTCTTTACTTATGGATATATTGGAGGAGTTCCAACACCATACGCGTTACTTTGCCGATGAAGGTCCTGTGATCTTCCGTAACAATGAGGAGCTAAACCATCCTCTGGGCAAAGAACAAACCGTGGCGGACAATTTTGTTAGAACCATTGCTGAATTCTGCTTAATGCTTGTAAAGATTCCTGAGGTCTCAAAGATTTTAGGGATCAGACAAAATCGCCAATATGATGTGGATCTTAATGATTATCATAGGAATATCAAGACACTTATCGCTAAAGAATACTCTAGGAGCAAAAATTTAAACATTAGAGAAGATCAGCGTAAGGAATTCGTTGCATACCTGCGCGGCGATCTCAAGGACATGCCAAGCTTCATCGATAAGCACCCTCAATCCCTAGAGATCTGCCTAATGGTAGGCTTGCTAGGGACGCTTTTCCCCGGTTCATTAAAAAAGAAGGTCAAAGTCGACTACGGGCGCTCAAAATTGGGACGTGGAAAATTTGCACGTCTTTTTAAAGCAAATGAAACACCTTCTGAAACCGCCACTATCCAAAGCCCTTATGAAGCACAGCTGAAAACCTTTTTAATGATTCTGCATGAACGTATAGAAAACAACGATGAATTGATCCTGCTATTAAAGTCGTTACGGCAATCAGCACGTTCAGAGATGAACAATAAGCCTAAAAATCAAACACGTGCTGTAAGATTATTCGGAAAATGGACGCAAGATCGCTTTTCCCACCTGGATTTATTTGATCTCTGTGATCTGCCGGCTTCCAGCCCTATTCTGGATGAACTGCTTCCCGTCATTAATGAGAGTGATGCAGCGGTTTTGTCTTATGCAATGTTACACATTTCTCCTCAGATAAAATTCTTTCTCGAAAATAGCTGCAGCACTTCGTACGACTTTGCTTCTATGCCCAACAGCTTCCTCTCAGCCACAGGCACTCCCAATCGCGACAGAATATTTCCCCACCGCACAGTCGTCCTTTGGGACAGGCCGGCTATGGGGGCAGCGGTGGATTTTATATGTCGTGAACACGATAAACGCGTAAGTATTGTAGAAATAGAATCGGTAAGACCCGCACAAGTGCTCCAGGAGATCCTCCATAAGCATTTTCATGCTGGTTCAAAGTTATCGGCACTGATTGACCAAGGAGCTTTCCTGGCCGGCTTAAGCAACGACACTGTGGCAGAAACGATGATGCAATTCGTCCTGGCACCTCGACCTGATAACAATGGTACTAATCGACCTGATATCGATGGTATTAACTATTTCAATAGTGATCAAAAGCTGGTGGTGCTGGTGCGTGGTGCCAAAAAAGCGATTCCTTTTGAATTATGTACCCTACCTCTTAATCGCCGTTTAACCTATTTTCCCCAATACCAAGCCTTCGGCGCCGATGTGCAACAGCCTCTCGGCGGAGGAGCTATGGTCACGACAAGTTATGAGGATGACTTTGAAGGCAACGCTCAAGCGATGGGTCGTATGCGCGGCCGCGACACTTTATTGCAGTTTATTGTTTTTGCTATTATGGCATTGGCTCGTAAGAAGATTTCAGGGGATCTCCTACCGACTCCAAAAAGGCTCGTGGAGCATCTTAATGAAAATGAATCTAGGTCTCAAGGTGAGCAAAATTTCCCGGCAGCATTGAATCAAACCTCCAGCATTGTGCGCAGAGCAGCCATGCGTAACATGTTTCTGGCGAGAAAAAAGAGCTTTGAAAGAGCGGGCGAAGTTTTCGTCGAATTCCGTCACCTCTTCATTTCAAAACAGATCCTCTGTCCTAAAGCCCTTTTTGGCCAACCTACCATTGAAATAGCTCCTGAAGACCCTTTAAGCACATATAAGAGAGGGGAATTTGCCTGCATTGATGTCAGTTCATCTTTTACAGATACAGACAAAGATCTCATCTGGGCACAGGTTCAGCAAGTCGGTGTGGATACGCCTTTCCCAAAAACTGTCAGAGTGCCCGCAAACTATCAGAATGTGCGCGAACGTTCTTTTGCCACTTTGGGTCGCTCACAGGAGGTTGAGCAAAGCGTGGAGCAAGAACAAGCTCAAGAGCGCGCTCAGGAGATCCAAAATGAATACGATCAGGAGTTGCAAGTAACGGTTACAGAGCCCTTAGATGATCTGCGCCTAAGAGAGACTCTGGCAAAATGGCCAGAATTCCCTTACTGCACTGACCGATCCTGGATGAAACCTAGCTCTATCCTGAAACAATCCAATCATGAATTGATCGAGTTATATACGGTCCAAGACACCCTTAAAAATTCCAGCAATCCAGCTCTACAAGCGATCGCACAAGGATTTCCTACAACCCTATGGTGGACAAATAACTTTCTAGGAGTGTTAGATAAGTACGGTGTGCTCGCAGGTCCTTATGAGAAAGCCAAAAGGCCTGTTCAGGAACTTCTTATCACCTTCAGAAAAAATGAACATGGAGAATTTAGAATTTCTTCCGGAGCGCTGCATAACGACGATACGCTATTTTGGCAAAAGAAGTTACAAGAAGATCGGACATCCACGCTTCCCTCAAGAGACCCTACGCTTAAATTTGCTCTGTTTAATTTAGGCACCGGTGCAATTGTCGATACCGGTAGAAATGCTTTATCAAATGAAGAGTTATGGGGTGTTCCCCTTTTCACCCAGCACTTTATTCGATGGAAATATTTGGCGGGACATTTGAACCTGCAACGCGTTTTCCACTCCCCTTCTAATACAAAAGAAGCGGACAAGCATCGAATAGCCCAGTTCCGAGAATGGATGGAACAAAATGATTTTCCCACAATGTCCCGCACCTTCACTCAGGTAATCTTTCCCGAGAGAGGAATTCAATCGGTGGAAGGCAGTGACCTGGCTTTCCTCTTCGAACGCCCTCAGCATGATAGCGACCTGTTGTAATTCTTTATTGGCCAGAAAGCATATATTTTGAGCCTATCTGGCCCAAAAGTATTTGACTTATTGGGCCAGGTAATATATATTTATGTTATATCTCGCCGGGAAAAAATATATGCCAAAAGAAAAAAAATCTGGTAAAAATATCCAATTTATTGGTCGAAATGATGAAGTAAAGTATATCATGTACTGGTTTTATGCGGGTCGTCCCCATCGTTTATGAAAAATCAAGTCATTCATTCGAAAGCTCTCTATAACCGCTCCATTTATGAGTTAAATCTAAGGGAGTTTTCCTTGAAAGAAGCGCAAGAATTCCTAGGAAAACGATCACATCGTGAGGTCATGGATGCTTATCTAACCGTCGGTGGTATTCCGGAATATCTGAAACGAATAAAAAAATATTCTTCCATTCAGATTGGAATATGCGAGGAAAGTTTCAAGAAGGATAGTTACTTCAGTAATGAAAAAAGAAGAATTTTTATTAGCAGTTTTGCTTCAAAAGCACATTATCAGGAAATTATCGATTATTTAAGTCAGGTCAAATTCGCCAGTAAAAAAGAGATCGAAACATTTCTCCATACAAAAGGTGGAGGAAACCTAACAAATGTACTTAAGGACCTTGAAATGTGTGGATTTATTGAACGTTACCTCCCTTACCAAGTCGATAGCAGTAGTAATTTAGTTCGTTATTGCATTTCCGATAACTACTTGCGGTTTTATTTCAAATTTATTTCCCCCTTATCTGAACGAATACAACAAGGGGATTATCATCGCACACCGCTGCTTGCCCTTAACAGCGAGTCCTATCAGAAATGGTTAGGCCTTTCCTTCGAACGATTTTGTCGTAAGCATGCTCAATTGATTGCCACTATCATCGGATTTTCTGCCGTGCGCTATAAAAGTGGTCCTTTCTTTAATCGTACAACCGTAAAAGAGCAAAAAGGATATCAAATCGATCTTATATTTGATCGAGCGGATCATGTTTTAACCATTTGTGAAATCAAGTATACCCAAAGCAAAACTGATACCGAAGTGATCGATGAATTTGAAAAGAAATTATCCCAACTTCCTGATTCCAGGAGAAAGACTATTGAGAAGGTATTAGTCAGCGCAAGCGGTGCAACTGACGCTTTAATTGCCAGGGCCTATTTTGACCGGATCATCACGTTGGAGGATATATTTAATGCAATTTAGACCCTAAACTTTCTCTGAATCCCACCAAATCAACAAAATACTATTTTGGTGGGAATTTTTCTTCATTTTTCCCACCAAATATGTATTTTGTTGATTTGGTGGGATAAATGAGTTATAAGAAGGAAAAAATGTCAGATTGATTTATTGATTCAGACTAAGTTTGATCAACTTTACATTTGTGAGGTGAAATTTGCTAAAGAAGAACTGGGCATTGAATTAATCAAAGAACTAAAGGAAAAAATCGATAAATTAGAACGACCAAAAGGGTTTTCTTGTCGTCCTGTTCTTATTCACGTCAATGGAGTTACAGATGCAGTAGTCGAATCTGAATTTTTTTCTCACATCATTGATTTTAGCCAATTCTTAGAGGCTTGAATTGCCTTTTCCGGCTAATTGAACCAATCGTTGCAACTCTCCAATCATATAGATAGGGAGAGAAAGAACTTGAGATTCATAAGAAAATTTCGCTTGTGAAACTTTGATACCTAACTCACAATTTTTTTCTTCCATGAAGATACGCAATGACTTTAATCGATTGCTTGAACCCGATTTTACTTCAATTGGTATAATGGAAGCACCTACATTTATTATATAATCCACTTCTGCGCTGCTTCCGGTTTTTTCACGTACCCAAAAATAAAGATACCGTTGTTCATAATGGTCAAGATACGCCATTAATTCTTGTCCAACAAATTGTTCAGCAATAAATCCTTGATTAACTTGTATTATATCTCCATGCAAAATCACTTCTAGATCTAAATGTGAAGCTCTATTAGCTAAGCCGATATCCAAAAATAAGAGTTTAAATTTTTTTTGGTTTGCTGTGGTTATTAAGGGTAGCCCAGTTGCAGAAGTGGCGTGCACATAGTAAATGAGCCCAGCATCCTTTAGTTGCTCTAAACAATCTCTAATGCTCCTAGGATCTTGAAGAGGGTCAACTTTAGAGTATTTAAACCATTGACCAATTAAACCTGGGGACTTTTCAAAAAGCAACCGAAGGGTTTTATATTGAGTTTTTTTAGCATACTTGCCAAAATCATCACGATAAGTATTAAGTATAATAGACTGTATCTCCTGAACTGCACGAAAGCTATTTGTAGAAATAAATTCAGATACTGCTGCAGGCATTCCACCTATTGCCATGTATTCTTTTACTAATTCTAGTCCTTTTAAATGCATTATTTCGGAAGGAGTATTATCAAATGTAATCTCTCTTAATCTGTCCAGAAATATTTCATTTCCAGTTGCATGGAGGTATTCATAAAAACTGAGGGGCTTCAAAAATAAATACTGCACTCTTCCTACAGGCATTTTAAAATCAGGATCATTCAGCGTAAATTCCAGTAATGACCCAGCTCCAATAACGTGTAGATGGCTCATGTTCTCTTTAAAATAGCGAAGCGACATGATTGCATTTGGACATATTTGAATCTCATCAAGAAATAATAGTGTCTTTCCTGGTATAATTTTTCTTTTAAGATGGATTTCAAGTGAGGCAAGTATTTTTTGTGGATCTAGCGATTGGAAACAAATGGCTGCTTCAGGATTAAGTTCAAAATCCACTTTTACAAAATCATCGAAATATTTTTTACCAAACCACTCCACTATAAATGTTTTTCCTACTTGGCGAGCTCCTCTTAACAAAAGAGGCATGCGATGAATTTTATTCTTCCAATCGATTAAATTTTTGAGAATGTCTCTTTTCATGAATGGACCTTTTTATTATTTTTTATCTTTTTTTATGGAAAATTTCAAGAAAAATCCATTCTTTAGCTCTAAAAATTAGATATTTTTCCTATTTTTTATGGGTAAAAATTAGATATTTTTCCCATTTTTTATAGGTAAAAATAGGGAGAATGATGAAGAAAGGCTGAAGGCTAAAGGATGAAGGAAAGTGTCTTGCTAACTTCGTAAATCCCTTTCTAGCATTAGGCGGAAAGAGCAACTAAAGATTTAGTATGTGATTGTTTTCATCCTTCATCCTTTAGCCTTCAGCCTTTCTTAAAGGCCTTCAGCCTTTCCTAGCTTCCCACTCCCTCTACTCTTTCCCAGGACTGTGAGTCACTTAATGATGCAGCGTCTAATATTGATCTTGTCACTTCACCTGGTGAAACATCGACATCAGAATCACTATCACTTGCTTTTCCAGCATCTGACTCTGTTCGACTTAAAGCAATATCTGAGAATCCGAGTCCTTCTGAAGCTGGATCTGGGCTATGCGCACCAGCTCCTGCACCTGCTGCTGGATAGGCAGCCGCAGACAGTGCAGCTTTAAATGTCCTTTTTACGACTTGTCCTGGATCTGGACTGAGCTCTCCAATGCGTCCTCTGCTATCGCTAGGCACGATTCGCAACTGTGCAATGTCTTGAAGAATTGCAGGGGTGACTGCCGCAGGCACTGTTACATTTCCTAGTAGTGTAGTGGCGACACCGGCACCCGCACCTACTGCTGCTCCCCCCACTGCCAAAATAGATGGAGTTCCTTCAATCTGCTGAAATAAATCAGGAAAGTCGCTTGGACTTACTACTGGCATAGGCTTTGGAAAAGTGATGGTTTCTATTGCTCCTCCCGCTGCTGAAGTAGATACAGGCACTCCACCTGTAGCGGCAGCTGGCGGTGCGGCCAGAGGCGGGTTGTTTGGTGATTCACTCATTATTGGTGTTCTTCTTAAAGTAGACGCGAATAGAAGGGCAATCAATCCTATTGAAACTGTTAATGTTGCTAACTGACGAGATAAGTAGCCGAAAAGAGCCACTCTTTTATAAGACAAGGTGCCGATAAATACTGCTGACAATCCTATGCCGGCGATTAATTTTTGAGGATAATTAAGTGGACATCTTTCTCTTCCTTCAATTTTATCAATTACATCAGAAGGTTTACTAACCGCAAGAAGCAACAATAATGCAACTACAGTCACAGCAAATGACAAGGTAACCATTTGTGGTGAGAGCTGCGCGAAGGAGCTGAATTTGTATGCGGCTAAAGTTCCTATAAATAATGCGGTTGTGCCTATTCCAAACAATATTTTTTGTGCAAGGCTAAGAGGACATTTTCTATCAGCTACTTGATCATGTGAAAAAAAATACCACGATGATCGGTTTATACCATTAGCTTGCATACTTCCTCCTTTTATTTTTTATATAAAATGTCGAAACTCCTTACTTACTCCTCTATCTCTCATATATAAATAATTAAGCATTAAGTCAATCACTTATTAAATAAAATGCCAAAATAGGATAATTTCTAGTAAATAAATTAGTGTGACGAGGATAATTCCCCCGATGAGAACTCTTTTTTTGTTCTCTGGCTTTGGAGCTAGCCACCAGCCCAATAATGAAATAGCCAGGGGCATCATAGGCCAGGCGATTAAAGCCACACTCAAAGCATTGCCCATAAATGTAGCAAGGGAAATATCCAATACTTTTGTTAAGGGAGAAAGGAATTTTAATTCCAACATGACTATAGGAAATAAAACTAATAAAACTAACATGGTTTGTTTCCAAGCAGAAGGGATTTCGCCTTTTGTAACTAAAGATGAAAACCACCCCGCATAGGCAGAAACTACCCGATGACTTTCCAAGGCTGTAATCAAAGACTCTGATTCTCTCAACAACTCTTTACGTTCTGAAGAATTCAACCAGTGGTCCAAATTCTCTTGCGTCTCAAACTGTAATAACGTAATCCAATTACGCCCCTGAGAGGGTGATTGAACATAAACCCCTCTAAATCCGGGAAATTTTGCTTCCGCTTGATGAATTTTGGCAATCCACTGCCTAAAAATACTCTCCTTTTTTGGGTCAACCTGCGTGACAAAAACTTCTGTTACGCAATTTTGCAGGCCATTTTCTCCGGACAGCCTCTTTTCCAAAGTGTCTGGAACGACAATGCTTTCCAGCTCTTTTAGAAGATTCTGGTAGATGTCGGAGCTGCTCCAGTGTGAAGCTATGGAAGCTTTTCGAAAACGCTGGACAACTACCCATCGCTGTCCCGTAGCTTCATTAGGGGCCAGGATTTCAAGACTGATAAATCCTGGCCACCGAGCTATTTCTTTATTAAACTTTCCTTGCCATTCGACAAATTGCTTATTCTTTGTCGGCAAGATGGCAGTACTTAAAATCAAAATATTGCTCATTAATATCGCGCACGATCAGGCATTTCGGAAAATTCTTTCCATATAGCAACCGCTTCAGGCCGCATCATTTGCGTCCATTTGATACGGCGTTTCTCGGGATCCTTTCTGATTTCAGCAAGAATATCCACATCTTGAAAATCGCCATATTTTAGCGCATCATCCACCGTAGCGCCATAATAGATATGTTTAATATGGGCCCAGTAGGCTGCCGAAAGGCACATGGGGCAACACTCAGCGCTTGTATATAGTTCACAGCCCTCTAAATGCGGCGTACCCAGTTTTTTGCAAGCTTCGCGAATTGCCTGCATTTCTGCGTGCCATGTGGGGTCGTTGTGTTTGATCACTTGATTGTAACCTTCGGCAATGATCTTGCCATCTTTCACAATCACAGCCCCAAAAACTCCACCTGTTTTTTCAATGATTGATCCGCGACGACTTAAGTCGATGGCGCGTTTCATCATTTCGTCGTGCTTGTGTGCCATGTATTATATTCTCCCTAGCAAGAGTAAGATAATAACAATGATTAAAATGATCCCTAAAATACCACTTGGACCATATCCCCATCCTGCGCTATAAGGCCAGGTAGGAATGGCACCTAAGAGTAAAAGAATTAAAATGATAAGTAGAATTGTTCCCAACATAAGAGCACCCTTTGGTTTGAATGATTACTTCTAACTTCCTTGTAAAAAAAGTCAGTAAAAAATTCAATACCTTTTCATCATTGAGGACTCCCCACCCAGCAATTCCCGCTAAAAGATAGATAACAATTCCTAAACTGCGGAATTAAACCCAATTATTAATCCTCTTTTTTAGCAGATGGTCTGCTATTGGCTTCCAAGCGACTAAAAGCATCCGGTTCCCCCCTGTCTGCTGCTTTTCTTAGCCAATAATTGCATTTAGCTAGATCGTTGTTGCTACGATAGTACGCTTCCAATTGAAGCATGGCTTCACCATCACCTTCATTGGCTCGCTGCTCTAGTTTGAGGGTATTTTTTCGTTTCTCTTGATCTTGTACATGCCTTTGCCAAAGAAATTGTTCTTTAGGGTCAGTTAAGTTTTTCGCTAAGTATTTTTGTGCAAAAAAGTTGCCCTGCTCTGCTGATTTTCGATACCAAAAAAGGGCTTGTTTCTGGGATTTGCGAACACCCAAACCATTGTTTAAAGCGTGTGCATATCGTGCTTGCGCGTTAGCATCGCCTGAGACAGCCAGGGCTCTAAATTTGGCTGCCGCAGCTTTATAATGAACGTCGGATTGGTCGAGATCCAGGAAAACTCCTTGTCCAAAGTCATAACATTCACCCAAAGCCCATTCACCATAAGGGTTTCCAAGATGTGCTGAATTTCGAAACCATACGACAGCTTCTTCAGTATTTCTAAAGACACCTTTGCCTTTGTATAAGCAGTAGCCATAAAGCCACATGGAGGTAGCATCTCCTGACTCTGCAGAGGATTTTAGTTGAGCCGCAATCTGAGGGGCTTTTTGGGGGGTGCAATTTTCAATCATTTCTACTGTAATGGTTATATTTTCTTCCTCTACATCTGTTTCATCCTTTTTGCGGGGAATAATTACTCGCCCCTGACGTTCAGTTTGTTCTACAACCGGGCTGTGATAGGAGCTAGCAAATCGTTGAAGCTTCCTTAAAATTTGGGTTGATTGCATACCAAGAGTTTTGAATTTTTCCTTTACCATATCCAAAGATATTGTATCTGTATCTGGGCATCCCAGAACTTTTAAAATGGCTTTTCCGGCCCGTTTAACAACATATAGTTTATTTACAAACTCTTCAAAGTTTGTTTTATTACAATTATTTAACATTTCATTTACTGAACTCATAATTACCCCTATTTTTAATTAAAAGATAATTGTAACAGAAATATTTATTATAATCAAATAAAAAATTAATGTATAAAAAATTAATGTAAGTATGTTTATAAAAATAGAAATTGCTTGATTTTATTTTTTAAGTCATATATGATAAAGCCTATTAAAATTAATAGGAGGTATTATAATTATGGCTTTAGCTATTTCTGCAAATTCGATGAGTAAACCTATTCAAGATTTTCAGGAAGCACATCCTAAATCTCGCATGGTTTCAAAAGAATATTTTAAAAAAATTTTTCATGATGGCATTCATGTTACATCCTCAAAATGGGAAATACCTGCAGGCTATGATTCTATGTATGCAGTTGATTTGAAAGAATGTCATGCGGTCTGTGCAGTGAGTAGAAAAGAGGGAAAACCTCACAAAGTTGCTTTCGCTAGATATAAAGGGCAAAAAAGCGATTTATATGAATTCCTTAAATATATGGAGCGAGTATCTGAAGACGTTAACGACTTTGTAAGAGTTTATGTTGTATCAGCCACTGGAAAAGAAATAGACTTCGACTTTACATACAAAAGTATGAAGCGAACCATCGTAATTTATAGCAACAATAGCGTTGAAAATGTTGGCTTTGGTATAACAAAAGATCTTAAATTGCGTATCCATCGTTAAGGGATCGTATAGGAATAAAATAATCGCTTGGGCTGCGCCAAAACCTCGAAGTTGAATCGATCAAAAGTTAACATGTTCCTCACCAATATCTAATATCCATGCCAATCTATGTTTGATTTCAGAGAGAATATCTTCATCAACTTTCCCAATTGCAAAGGCTCCATATTGATTTTTTATAAGCCTCTCAGTAGAGATAGTTCTGATTTGATAGCAATCAACAACAGAAGGTTTGCTTAATCCAGATTGCTTTAGATTTGAGATTGGGACATAAAACTGACTTTTTCTTTTTCCATTATCATTTGTAATGGGCAATATAATGATCAAATTCAAGTGGCTATTACCCGGTTCGATTACCAAACAAAAGCGTTCTTTTTTCTTCTCATGGCCCACGGTAGGATCTAAGGAGACTCTAACAATGTCACCCACTTCAATCACAAACGAAATCTTCTCCATCTATATCCTTCCATATATATTTTGATTTCGCGTATTCTTTATGAGCTTCTTGCCTCCATTGTGATCGCCTTTCTTGAGAAATTTTATGTTTTAATTCCTCACATGCGGCATCAACAAGTTGTGTGATTGTAGAGAAGCCATATTGTTTATAGTCTTTGATAAACGCTTCATTTTTAAGTTTTCCTAAATGCATACACTTGATTCTCCTCTAACTCGATACTACCACATGTTGCATTTTATGATCAAATAATTGAACACAAATTACAAGAACTTTATAGATACCTAATGCTGCATTACTTTAATTTGATCTTCAAGATCTTTTGCTCTTGGAGGGGGCGATCGCCTGGTCCCGTCTTTGTGGATTCAATTTTCTGAACAATATCATACCCTTTGGTCACTTCACCAAAAATGGTGTGTTTCTTGTGTAGCCATGGGGTTTCAACAGTAGTGATGAAAAACTGGCTACCATTAGTCCTAGGACCCGAATTGGCCATCGCCAATAATGCGGGCCGATCAAATTTTACACTCTCGCTCACCTCATCCTCAAAAGGTGTGCCCCAAAAAGATTTTCCGCCTCGTCCAGTACCTGTGGGGTCGCCGCCTTGAATCATAAAGTCCTTGATCACGCGGTGAAAGATTACTCCATCGTAGTACCCTTGTTCGGCTAATTTAAGGAAATTCTCAGTGGCTTTTGGAGCGATATCAGGCTTCAAAGTCACTTCAATGGATCCCTGATTAGTTTCGATAACAGCCGTAATTTTCTTGTGCATAGTAGTTCCTTGGTTAAGAAAGAGGAAATAATAAATAGTTGCGCAAAAAAAAAGAAAGAATTATTCTTAGCCCATGGCATTTTCTACGATTGTTCTTAGAGCTGTATTCTCCTCAAATCCCAAAACCATGATAGGTTAAAAACACCCCTACGATCACAAGCACTGCAACCACAATCCAATAGGCCCGCTCTGATCGGATCTGTGCATACCATCTTTGCATCTCTTCCCAAAAACCTGCTCTCAAAATGCCTTGGATGATTGCAATCACCCCGAGCAAGGAGATGACCACCCTCCAGCTCATTTCCCAGACAGGATGTCCGATTACAATGGCCAAACCTAAAGCAATATTAAAGAGACCTGAGAACAGCATTAAGCCTTGTGAAGAGACCCAATTTTTCACGCCAACTTGAAATTGTTCTTTTCTAACTACTGCAACTAATGCAGCTACTAAAAAATACAAACCAATTAATTTTGCTAAAAATAGTGATACACCCATAACAACCTCCATTTCTAGGTTTAACCTTCATTTATATCGAAGCATCTTATAAAGCAATTTTTTTGCTTGACTAAGAGGATTTTTTTCTTTATATCTTTTCGTAACAAAGGATTTCTCATGCAACTTTTTCTCTTCTTCATCACACTTTTCTCTCCGTATATTCTCATTTCTGAAGAAACAAAAATGTTCTACCAAACGAAATATGAGACGGCTCTTTCTGCTAGTGAAAAAAAATGGGTCGAACATGCTAAGACAAGCTTTGAAAAAGCGGGCAATTTGCAGTCCAATCTGACAGGAAAAGAATTCAAAGAAACAGAAAAATCGGAAGAATGGCGATCTACTAATCTTTCTAAATACCATTTAATGAGTGATATTCCGAAAATCCCTTACTATCACCTGTTAAACAACTTATGTAATCTGCCTAAAGCTTCGCATCTTCATGTAGGACTTTTAGCAGGCGATTCTTACATTGCAGCTCTATTTGGTAATCAATCAAAAATGGCTCAACAAATAGGTGTAGACTGGTTTAAAGAGTGCTCTGAAGAGATTTTACGCGCAAATTGCAATCAATACTTGGATCCCATCCAATATCAAGTCATCAATAAAGGTTGCTTTGATGTGAACATATCACAGTTCAAAATCCCTATTAATATCTTTTTCTACGATGCAGACCATAGTGTTAAAGCCCATGAAAAGGCATTTACCTATTATGACGAAGCATTCGCAAACGTTTTTATTGCCGTTATTGATGACTGGCAGTGCCCATGGACCAGAATCGCTACCTTCAAAGCGTTCAGAAAATTGAAATACCAAATCCTCTATGAAAATGCCTTTACTAAGAGGGATCTCGACAATCAAATTCAATATATTGTCGTCATTCGCAAATCCTCTTCAAAAAAATAAAGGAGTCTATGCTTAAACTAATCTTCTTTCTGGCTATCTCTATGTCTCTCTATGCAGATTGGGACCCCACATGCCTGAAAACTGCGTCTCCACATGTTTCTCTCGATGTTCTACATAAAAGAGATTTTATTGATCTAAAGAAAAAAGTCTTTGTGGAGCTGAACAAAAGTTGGTGTTCAGCTGAAAAAGCAAATCTGATCATGGACGTCATTGCCGCCACAAAGCCGAGTGTGTGTGTAGAGGTGGGAGTATTTACTGGCTCTTCACTGCTGCCAGTTGTCACAACACTTTCTTATTTACATCATGGCCACGCTTACGGAATTGATACTTGGTCTAATATTGAAGCTGTCCGAGGATTGGATCAACAAGACCCAAATTATGAATGGTGGTCGACCGTCAACATGGATGAAGTGGTTTTAAAATACTTAACTACAATGTCTACCTGGCAACTATTGCCTCACTTAACCACAATTTACTCACCTTCAAAAGTGGCTGTAGAGCAATTTGAGGCGATCGATTTTTTAAATTTAGATGGCAACTTTTCTGAAAATGGTTCTACCGAAGATGCCCAGCTCTACCTCCCTAAAGTGAAGAAAGGCGGCTATATTCTATTATCAAATGCTTTCCAAACGTCTGCAGAAAACCATTTAACAAAAATGAAAGCCCTCTCTATTATTGTCGAGCAATGCGAAATCGTTGCAGAAATAGAAAATAGCAATACTATTTTATTTCAGAAACAATAATGGAAATGTTATTCATCATTCATCCACTCTCTCATTAGCTGCTTAATTTTCGTCTGATAAGGAATGCCTTCAAGCAGGGCTTTCTGTTTAAATCCCTTAAGAAGCGAGGGCTCTATCTTCAAGCTAATCAGCTGACATTTCTCAGGAACTTTCCCAACAATCTTTTTATAATTTTCTAGAAATTCAAGAATCTGGTCTGGAGTTAGCTTGGAGCAACGTTTGATGTATTCCTTAGTGAAATATTGCACACTTTTTTTCATAAATCCTAAAAATGGCTATTGAAGGGGTAAAAGGTGAAGGCGACCCCCATCGCAACTGATTATGGCATGAAAAATGCGTCAATTTATCCCCTTCAACAGCCGTTTTTAGGATAAATTCACCAGCGCGTTTACATCCTCTAGATCTTGAGGCCTGCCAGAAGCTTTTTTCATTTTAATTAAATCCTCTCGTGACAAAATTCTAACTTTACCATCTTCAGTATTAATTGTTTTTACTCTCTTATTTTTTAAATCATATGTAATAACAATATCGACTTGATTTAGTGGGTTTTTTGGGTCATAGAAATTCCAAGCAATAAGATTTCTCTTTTCGATGTATTCTTTTCTAAAATGAAATAGATTTTTAGAGTTAATTGGTATTAAAGAAACAAGACCTATTTCCTTTAATGCATCTTCCAGCCTTTCAAGATTCTTCAATGTCCAATGAATAACAATATCAACATCCACTGTGCCTCTAATAACACCATGCATGGCCACAGCATAACCACCAACCACAGCATAAGGCACTTTTGCCTTCGAAAGAGCATCACAAACGCGATTAATAAACATAGCCAGGTATATACCAGTATATACCGATATAGTCAAGGATGAAGGCTAAAGGATGAGAACATTAAGCGTTAGGCGCAAAAGCCTACGTGCCCGTGTGCGTGCCCGTGCCCGAAAAAAAACAAGAGCCTTAAGGTTCAAGTGCTAGCTGCGAAAGCCTACGTGCCCGTGTGCGTGCCCGAAAAAAACAAGAGCCTTAAGGTTCAA
>Ga0207151_1042_pt1 | contig 31212 bp, 22 predicted proteins | sample Alteio_BWMinHeat_29_FD_153523 | JGI IMG/M metagenome (GOLD analysis project Ga0207151, IMG submission 153523) | Enriched cells from forest soil in Barre Woods Harvard Forest LTER site, Petersham, Massachusetts, United States -... | ecosystem: Environmental > Terrestrial > Soil > Temperate forest >... | reverse complement strand
TGCTCGGCCCGTTCTATGACTCCTCTCATCATTGCCGGACAAGAAAATGGCGACCGCTGTTATTTTTCGCCGGAAAGATGGCTCTCCCACTATAAAGGCCTCCCAGAGAGCTGTGCCGCCGATAAAATCGACGCCTGGGCAGCCGGTTTAGCCTTGTTGGTGATCATGCTGCCAAAACTGGACTTCTTCACCGATACCGAAGAGCTTCTCTACAAAGGTGTAAAAGCGATCGCGGATAGAAACGAGCCCTATGAGAAGACAAGCCGCATACTCTACGAATACTTCCAAAAGCAATTGGCCCGCATAGCGCCTCTCAATGCTCCGTCTCAAGATAGCATCTGGTCGCTCGTGCAAGGATTGCTCACATTAGATCCTGAGCGGCGTATTAGTCCCGCGCAAGCGCTTTGTCATCCGTGGTTGGAACAAATGGAAAAAGAGTCCCCTGCCTGGTTGACAGCCACACAAGATTATTTACGGGAAATGGTGCAAGCCACACAACGTGAAACGCGCATTGCAAAGCCGGTTGCCGAATCCACCTTTTCGCCTCTAAGCCCGCAAGACTTGCCGTTGCCCCACTTTGCAAGTTTTACCGAACGGCGAGAGCTGCAAGAGATGATTCTCAAAAGCATGCTAGGAGGCAGTTATGATCGAGAGATTTACATTCTTGCTTGCCAAGGGATGGCGGGCGTAGGAAAAACGCAACTCATGACCTATCTGTTGCATCAGCCTCAAGTGCAAAGCCATTTTGGATTAAAACTTTGGTTTAGCAGCAGCGACAATAAAACCATGGTTGGAACGCAATGCCTTTTCTTAGCTAGAGAACTGCGCTTGGTAGATGATAAGGCGCCTATAGAGCAAGCCTTGCGCGAATTGCATGCTTACCTGGAGTTATATCCCAAACGGTTCGGCAAACCTTGGTTGGCCATCTTTGATAATGCTGAAGACCCGGCTTTACTCGCACCCTATCTACCCAGATGTGGAGGGCAAGTTGTCGTCACCACACGCTCCGCTCTTTGGAAGGACGCTATCCAGGTCGATGTCTTGACGCCTAAAGAAGGGGTAGCCCTCGTACACAAATTGCTCCAAAGGGATGATCCCCATAGTGCCGCGCTGTGCAAAGAGCTCGGCTATTTGCCTCTTGGTCTGGTGCAGGCGTGCGCCTACATCCGCAACCAGCAACTTGCCCTTGCAGCCTATCTTGAGCAATTGCAAAAAACAACCTCCTTATTAGCTAGCGATGAACGTCTCTACGGGAAAAAGCTTCCCAATTCCCTCATGAACCTGTGGCAGATGACTTTTGCCACATTGATGCACTCTTGCCCAGAAGCTCTTGAACTGCTTGACATGCTCGCTTACCTCGCTCCTGAGGCGATCCCGCAGAAACTACTCACTGGCTTGCATCTTCCCACAGCACGCGAAGCTCTCGAAAGATATGCCCTTCTTCAGACAACCTCACGAGGGAGTACTGTCCACCGCCTGGTACAGCTCATTGTCCGCACTCAACATAAGGGCGACAAACCACAAACTGTACTCGGAAAAGTGATGGCAGGGCTTCATGTTGCTTATGTATTGAATCCACCTACCCCACTAGATCGACAAATTAATAAGCAGCTACTAACCCATGGAGAAAGTGTGCTGGCATTCCATGATGCCTTGCCTCCCGGAACAGCAGACAGTTTACTCACACCTTTATCTAACACATGCGCTTGGCTTGGCGACCTTCAAGGTGAGCTGGGCAATCCCCATATCAGGAAGGATCTTTTTGTGCATGCTTTAGCTGCCGCAGAAAAGGCTTATGGCAAAGATCATTCCTCTGTTGCGAGTTTCCTCAATGACCTGGGGGTTTCTTGGGCTTACTTAGGAGAGGCGCGCAAAGCGATCGAATACTTTGAGCGAGCTTTGGCTATCGATGAAAAAACTTTCGGCAAAGAACATCCCAAAGTTGCCAGAGACCTCAACAACCTGGGGAATGCCTGGTGTGACTTAGGAAACACGCGCAAATCGCTCAAATACTATGAACGAGCTTTGGCTATCAATGAAAAAACATTCGGCAAAGAACATCCCAAAGTTGCCTATCTACTCAATAACTTAGGGACTGCCTGGAGGGCATTGGGGAAGATGCGCAAAGCGATCGAATACTATGAGAGGGCTTTGGCTATCGATGAAAAAACATTCGGCAAAAAACATCCTGATGTTGCCATGCGACTCAACAACTTGGGAAATGCCTGGGCTGCCTTAGGAGAGGCGCGCAAAGCGATTGAATACTATGAGCAAGCTTTGGCTATCGATGAAAAAACGTTTGGCAAAGAACATCCAAATGTTGCCAGAGAGCTCAACAACCTGGGCATAGCCTGGAACAACTTAGGAGAAACGAGCAAAGCAATCGAATACTTTGAACGAGCTTTGGCTATCGATGAAAAAACGTTCGGCAAGGAACATCCCAATGTTGCCAGAGACCTAAACAATCTTGGAGATGCTTGGAAGGTCTTAGGAGAGATGAGCAAAGCGATCGAATACTATGAGCAAGCTTATGAATTGGCCCTCAGGCTGCCTCCGTTAGGTATACAACATCTAACAACTAAAATGTACAAAGACGATTTAGATAAGGCTTCGAAGAGAAGCAGAACTTCAAAGAGTAAGTGTACTATCATGTAATCACTCTTAAGAAATGGGGAACTCACTTTCGCGGATGGAAGGCTGTGAACGATTCTTGAAGATGACGGCGGCTGACGTGAGTGTAACGGTCAGTACTGTTAATGCTAGAGTGGCCTAACATCTCTTGTATCACACGCAATTCTGCTCCATGATCTAAGAGATGGGTGGCGAATGAGTGCCTGAGAGTATGTGGTGACACTGTTTTTGTGATTTTAACTTTTTTTGCATAATGTTTGATCATCTTCCATACTGAAATCCGATCTAAGCGCTGACCTTTATTTGAAACAAAGAGTGCCAGCTGCTTTTCGCTCTCCCACAGGCTTCTAAAGTGCGTCAAGTAATGGTCTACAGCCTCAAGTGCCTTTTTGCCAATGGGGACCACGCGTTCTTTGCGGCCTTTGCCCATGACACGCACGAAATGATCGTCAACATCATAGAGATTCAACGAACATAGTTCTGAAACACGCAATCCCGAAGCATAAAGAACCTCAATTAGTGCCTTATCGCGTGCACCAAGAGGTGTTTGTGCGTCAGGTCCATTTAAAAGTCGTTCAACCTCTTCCGTTGACAGCACCTCAGGAATGAGCTGCCACAGCTTTGGAGTTTCTATATAGATGGCGATATTCGTAGATGTAATGGACTCACGTTTGAGGAAACGGCAGTAAACTTTAATCGCAATGAGGCTACGGCACATGGAAGATGTGGCATAATGTTGCTGTTTCAGATGGGAGATAAAATTCAAAATGTGCTCTTGAGTAATTTTAGACGGATGGTATACGCCGAGACTTTCCAAAAAATTTCGAAAAGCTGTCAAATCTCTGAGATATGCCTCTATAGTGTTTCTAGAAAGCCCTTTTTCAGAGGCTATATAGATTTTAAAATCTTCAAGTGTTGTGTTCATGGGCAAGATCTGCAGCAATTGCTTGTTGAAGGGCATCGATCTGGAGATGGTTTAAAGGCACAGAAGGCACGGCAAACATTTCACCTGTCTCCCAGAACTCGTAGAGGGTCTCTTCTTTGGTTTCTTGACGCGAGATTAACATACGCCTTCTAGCTAGATAGAGAGCCAACACAAATAATTTCGGCAAATCTTCGGTTTGAAAGGTTCTTTTAAATAGTTCTAGAGCCTTTTCTTCGCGCGACTTTTTAATTTCCTTTAAAGCATCATCCGGCTTAGCAAGAATCATTCCTTTCCAGAAAATCGAGTTTTTTTCTTCCTTTTGTAATTGCTCCCAACATGAATTGCAGAAGTCCTTTCGCAAATAATTTCCCTTTTCTTTGTAAAGTGTGGAAAAACAGATGGATTGAGGAAGAAAAGCGGCCTCGCACGTAATACAAGAACGTCGTCGTGTAGGAATATCGAGTTTCATCTATAGCTCTTTTAGGTATGCCTCTGCAAGGGGATAATGACCTTGTTTTTGAAATAACTGAATGATTTTATCTGCGATCTTTTTGCCCAATTGAACTCCTTCTTGATCAAAAGAGTTAATGCCCCAGATGAATCCCTGGAAGGCAATTTTATGCTCATAAAAGGCTAAAAGCGCCCCTAAAGCAAAGGGAGAGAGCTTTTCGCCAAGGATAAGGTGCGAGGGGCGATTTCCTGAGAATTGTTGATTCGGGTTGTCTGATGATTGTCCAGTGGCCAAAGCGATCATTTGTGCAAATAGATTTGCCAAAAGCTTTTGTTGAGAAGAGCTATTTTTAAATACAAAATCTTGCTGTACTTGTGAATTAGCAAATCCTATGAATTCAATAGGGACAATGGTTGATCCTTGATGCAAAAGCTGGAAAAAGGAGTGCTGAGCAGACGTACCGGGCTCTCCCCAAATAATGGGACCCGTTTCGAAATCCACAAGATTGCCTCTTTGATCCACGTGCTTCCCATTTGATTCCATATCTAATTGCTGAATGTGAGCTGGAAAACGCCTGAGAGCCTGAGAGTAAGGGATGATGGCTAAAGATGCATGTCCTAGAAAATTGCGATTCCAGATACCCAACAAGGCTGCTAGAAGGGGCAAATTCTCTTTGGAAGATCCTTGCAAGGCTACTTTATCCATTGCGTTAGCACCTTTTAAGAATTCCCAAAAAATGTCAAAACCGCAAGCCCAAGCTATGACAACAGCACCCACCATAGAAGTGGTGGAGTAGCGACCGCCAATCCAATCCCATATGTGAAAACAAGCTCGGAACTGTTTAGGATTATCTAGAGGGCTTCCCGGCATGGAGATGGAGACCATATGTTCTTGTGGATTTAGGCCTGATCTTTGGAGATGATCTCTAATAAGAGCTTCATTGGTGGAAGTCTCAAGGGTTGTTCCTGTTTTTGACACAACGAGAACTAATGTTTCGGAAAGGTCGACTTGCTGTAAGACGCTCACAACCTCATCAGGGTCAATATTAGCTAGAAAAAAGACATTTCGATCTTTTCGTCCAAACAGCTGTAGGGCTTCGTAGTGTGCTTGAGGGCCTAAATAGGAACCGCCTATGCCAATTTGTATGAGGCATTTAAATCGATTTTCTTGATCGATCTCTTTCATGAAGCTTTTCAGTTTTTCTACTTCAGCATGAGCAAGTGAAGCGGCTTTTATAGAATTTGAATTCTTGATGGGATTTTCGAAAAAATCTCTTGTAGCAGTATGCAGGACCTCTCTATTTTCGCTTGGATATCCCTCTATTTTATTGATGATGGCACCTTGTTGCATCTGCAGCATCTTTTCATGTGCGCGGGATTCATTTGCTAATTCAAAAAGGGCGATTTCCACTTCTTCGGTGATGCGCTCCGCGGCATAAAGCAGTTTGTAACCGCAGTTGTGAGCAGAAAACTTTGCAATTCTCTCAGGCGAGAGCTCTTTTAAGTTAAAAGGGCTTTCGGCAAGTTTTTTGAGATGTTTTGTTGCCTTTAGATTTGAAAAACTCATGGTTGCATCCATTGTGAAAATGAAGTTTCTTGAGGAAGGCCTAGGGACGCACCTAATGTCACAACTGTACCACCAGCTGCACAGAAGCCGCGAAGTTTGCGCCTGCCCTGTTCGCTGATCCACTCCGGCACAACTAACAAAAAGTCTAAACCCTGCCATTCCGATGTTAAGAAAGCTTCTGAAAGAAAACGATATGGTTTGTCAAGTTTTTTAATAGCCTCACGAAAGAGATGGTGTCCTTTTTGGTCGTACAAATGCTGAGAAGGAAGACAGATGCCAATTGTAGGGAGCTCTTCATGGAGATCTGAATAAGGCTGCTCGGACAAATATCCCTGCAAGGAGGTTTGGAATGCGCTCCAAGGAAGTGGATCTTCCGTCATAGCTCTCGCAAGACCGCGTGACTCTTCCGGGTGAAGCAGCATGGCAAGCAGTAGGGGATCTTGGACGCTTTTTGTTTCAAACAAAATAGAAATGGGGGCATCGCTAGGTAGGTTGTGAGCCAATAGTTTGATATAATCGAAAGCTTCATCCCTAGCTTTAATCGGATTCTCAGAGCCTTTAGAGAAATCTATGGAGCCCCGATAGAGAGAAATTCCACAAGTGTTCGGCGCAAATTTTATCCAAACCGTATCTCGAAAGTGGCTTACAGATAAGCTAAGAGCAAGAAATTGAGTTTGGTCCTGCAAAGGCCAGCGCAGATTGAATAACCCTAGGTCGAGTTCCCAAAAGAGCCGATAATTTTGCGAGATCATCTGTTCTGCAAACTGAAGTTCATTTTTCCAATCCAGATTGCTCTCCAGGTGACCATTTAACTTTACTTTGACAGCATTAAAACCCTCAGGAATAACTGCAGAGGCCCCGTCATAAATTTTGGGGAATCCTGCAAATTCCTCAGTATCAATTGGGAGTAAAGAGTCCAGAAAATAAAACATAATGGAAGTATTATCCTAAAAACAGCATTTGAAGGCGATAAATTGAATTATCACTCTGCGATTGCCACCTTCCTATCTAGCCTGGGAGTGTATAACTGACAAAACTTACATTTGTGTAATTAATGCATATTTTGTAAAATATAATTAAAAGGAGTTGTGTATGGCTGGAAAATCATACCATAGTCAGCATCATGGTCATGATAAAGTTCGAGTTGTAATAGAATGCTCGATAGATGAGAGAGCCCGTATAAAGATGTTGGCTGCCCGTAAACATATGACTATTAGTGAATATTTCTTATCAATGGCAAAAAAGGATATCCCATCAAAAAAACCCAATAAAGATACTCTTGATGCTTTCAAAGAGATAAATGAAGGGGGCGGTCATTCATTCGATTCCGTGGATGACTTCTGGGAGCAAATGGGAATAAACCCACATGCTTAATAGAAAATATTCATCGCGTTTTAAAAAAGATTTAAAAAAATTTTCACATAAAAAAGAAGTGTTAGAAGAGTTTGATAGTATTTTAAAATTGCTTATTGCTAAAGAAAAATTACCAACGAAATATAGAGAACATTATCTTTCTGGTAATTATGAAACGTTTTGTGAATGCCATGTGAAGCCAGATATTCTGTTAATTTATCAAAAAAATGACAATCACATCTATCTTTACAGAATTGGTTCACATTCCGAACTTTTTTAAGGAGAGCATATGGCATCACAGTCTTTACGAAACCGATAATACCGAATTGTTTTTCCTTGTTCGCGCCAGAGATCTTCGAAGTAGGAATTCCCGTAGCCTTCATGGTCTATGATGTAGTGTGGGGCATCATACACACACTTAAATGCGGAATGTTTTTGCATGATGTTCAATGTCCAGTTGCCATAGTCAACATCATCTGTAACAAATTCCAGTGCGCTGCCCTTCTTCATGATGCGCCAAAGCTCTGATACAAAATTAGACTGGATGATACGATTCTTGGTGTGCCGTCTTTTTGGCCAGGGATCGGGAAAATTGATGAATACTCCATCCACGGACTCTGCAGGAAAATAATGTGAGGTCACGGTATGGCCTTCGCCGCAGATGGCAACTAAGTTGTTTAGTTCAAGATTCTTAATTTTCTTCCATATTTTGCGCACGCGTTCAAATTTCATTTCAACACCAATCCAATTAGTTGTAGGCGATTGTTTAGCTCTGGCTGCTATCCATGCTCCATTTCCGCTACAGTATTCTAAAAAAATAGGTTGATCATTTCCAAATAGATGAGGATGGGACCATCCAGGAAAGGTAAATTGATCAAAATTCTTGTATTGCCCAGGCACATACCAAATGCGGTCCTGAATGGTGATGTGACGATCACACCATCTAAAAGGAGATTTTAATTCTTTCAGTGCCATATAATGTCGTTTTTTCTCTAGGTTGCTTATGATTGGACGAAACGATCCTTGCTGGTGCGGCAGCGGCCGCAAATGGAAACAGTGCCATTATCCAAATACCGGTTCGATTCACCCTTCAGAAAAACTGAAGGAAGAGTATCTCAAAAAGTACCAGATTTTAATCAAGAGCGAAAAACAAATTGATGGAATTCGCACTTCAGGACATCTGGCAGCAAAAATTTTAGATGCTGTCTCCCAAATGGCGCAAGAAGGGATAACGACATTAGAGCTTAATGACTATGCACAAAAGCTGCATGATGAAGCTGGGGCTATTCCCGCTCCTCTGCATTATGGCAATCCTCCTTTTCCAAAAAGTATCTGCACATCGTTGAACGAAGTCATCTGCCATGGGATTCCCGATCATACCAAACTGAAATCCGGGGATATTCTAAACATCGATGTCACCACAATCTTGAATGGCTATTATGGCGATTGCAGTCGCATGGTTACCGTTGGAAAGGTCAGCAAAGAAAGTCAGCTAGTAGTGGATGTTTCTTATGAAAGTTTAATGGCTTCAATTCAAGTGCTTAAACCAGGCGTTCCTGTTTCACTTATTGGAAATACGATTGAGCCTTACGCGGTCTCTAGAGGTTGTTCGGTGGTCAATCAATTTGTTGGGCATGGCGTAGGAGTGAAATTTCATGAAGGACCTCAAATTCCTCATTGCCTAAATAGTAATCCCATATTGTTAGTACCCGGCATGACCTTTACAATAGAACCGATGATCAACGCAGGCAGGCGTGAAGGGGTCATTGACCCTATTGATCGCTGGACAGCAAGAACTATAGACGGGAAGCCTAGCGCACAATGGGAACATACACTCTTGATTACTGAGTCCGGATATGAGATACTAACGCCCTGGAAACAATAGGTCCCAGGAAACAATAGGTATAGAATGACAAAGCAGAGAACTTCACCCCCTTTAGCATTAATTTGTCACCCCTACATTTTTGCATTAAAAGAGGGAAAAGCAAAGACAAATAATATGCTTGATTATGACCTATTGCTGCTGATGCGTAACTGTTCGGAAGTGGTTCGCTCACCACAGCTACAGGAGCAAATGGAACAAAAAAGATTGTAAAATACACAAGGAGAAATTGAAATGTCTAGTACACCAAAGGAAATCATCTTTGAAGAAGCTGCAAGAGAATTGCTTTACAATGGCATCAAAAAACTTGCCGATATCGTCGCCTTCACACTAGGGCCTAAAGGTCGTAATGTTGGTTTAGAAAAAAGCTGGGGTGCCCCCACTATTACAAACGATGGAAACAGCATCGTTAAAGATATTTCTCTTGAAAACATATATGAAAATATGGGCGTGGCCATGGCTAAAGAAGTGGCCCAAAAAATCAAAGACCAATGCGGCGATGGGACTACTACAGGTACTCTTCTTTTGCGTTCACTAGTCGAACATGGCATTAGATTGATTGCTTCCGGATCTAGTCCCATTGGCATCAAAAGAGGCATCGACAAGGCTGTGGAAGCGCTTATCAAAGAGATCGAAAAGAGCGCCATTCCCATTAAAGACACGGCTGAAATTCGCAATATCGCTACTGTATCCGCCTCAGGGAATCAGGAAATAGGCAACCTCATCACCGAGGCTATGAATAAGGTAGGCCGCAATGGAGTCATTACCATTGAAGAGGCGAAAGGCACAGAAACCACCATCGAAGTCATCGCAGGCATGCAGTTTGATCGCGGATATATCAGCGCTTACTTCTGCACCAATATGGAAAAGATGAGTGTCGAGATGTCCAATCCACAGATCTTGCTCATCGATAGGAAAATTGGAAACATTCATGAACTTCTTCCTGTCCTTCAAGGCATAGCTTCTACGGGCCGCGAACTACTAATCATCGCAGAAGATGTCGAAGGCGATGTACTTTCCACATTGGTAGTCAATAAGCTTCGAGGCACCTTGAAAGTGGTTGCCGTGCGTGCACCAGGTTTTGGCGACCGCAGAAAGGCGCTTCTTGAGGATATAGCAGTTCTCACCGGCGGTGCGGTGATTTCTGAAGAAGCAGGGTTGTCTTTAAGAGAGATTCCTCCAGAAGCTTTAGGATCGGCTGAAAAGGTATCTATCACAAAAGATCATACGATCATTATTAACGGCGCAGGATCCAAACAACAGATCGACGCTCGTATGAAGCAGATCGATCATGAGATCGAAAATACCAAGAGCTCATACGACAAGGAACAGCTCATGGCGCGTAAAGCCAAACTCGGTGGAGGCGTGGCGGTGATTCGCGTGGGTGCAGCCACAGAAACTGAGTTGAAGAAGAGGAAGCAAGAATTTGAAGATAGCTTGAATTCAACAAAGGCGGCGATCGAATCCGGAGTAGTGCCTGGGGGCGGAGTCGCTCTTTTGCGAGCGAGCAAAGAGATCGACAAGTTGAAACTGGAAGGGGACGAGGCTTCAGGTGCAAAAGTGGTTAAAATGGCTTGTGAAGCACCCTTAAAGCAGATTGTCAATAATGCAGGACTTGACGGCTCAGTAATTCTGTCTGAAGTATTGAATTCGCCGACAAACTATGGTTTCAATGCGATGACAGACAAGGTTGAAGACCTTGTTAAGGCGGGCGTCATAGATCCGGCAAAAGTTGTTAAAAGTGCATTGTTATATGCAGCTTCGGTTGCAGGAATCGTCCTTATCTCTGAAGCCCTGATTGCCGATGCTCCTGAAGAAGAAGAAAAAAAATAGAAATTCTTTATTCCTCTGGTCATTAGTTTTGGTAGGTGGTTGGTGGTATTGTGCCTTCACGCCACCTTCCAAAGCACAAAATTTTGAAATCGCACTCCCTGCATCTCAGGAAATTTCGCATCAACCATATCTCACCCCAATTTGCCGGGATCAATTGAAAGATGCCTTATCCGGCAATGTTGGCTTAATGGCTAGTCTCATCTCACAATGGGATCTTGATGCTGAGCTATTAGAGAGCAAAGGTTATGCGGGCATCAAAAGGTTACCACGAGAATCTTTCATTCGCAGTCAACTTTTGGTGCGGCGATTATGCGTTTCCACAAATAAAGATAAAAGCGCTACCTTCTTGCCTCAAACCTACTTAGCGACAAGTTTTTTGCTAGCGCTTACTACTCCAAGGCAAATTGCCGCTTTGCCTAATGGGGTAAGATCTTTAACGCAAATTTTTTCGAAAGAGCTGACCTCGCAAATCCCTTTCGACATTAGTCGTTACAATGCTGAAAAGCTGTTTTTATCCCCACCAAGCATGGCCTTTACAGCTGAATTTTCTCATCCCATTTGGAAAACGATCTTCAACCAGCAGAGCATTCCTTTTTGTGTCATTAAAGTTCCCGAGTCCCCGGAAGCGATCGGTCCCACTCTAGTTCAAATTGGACAATTGATCGATAGACCTTTGGAAAGCGAGTTATTAGCCACCTTTATAGAAGCCGCTCTCTTAGCGATCGACAATCAAATTTGGGGTCTACAAGAGATTTGGAGAAGGGAAAACAGAACACCCAGCATTCTCTTTGCACAATATCACAGTCAGCTAACGTTGCCCACAGCAAGAACGTTAACGGGACATTTGCTAAAAAGAAGCAACCTGTTTTCTGCCAATGAAACAGAAAGTGCGGAATGGGCCATTCCTTTGCGAGTCGAACAACTTGTCCAGATGAATCCCGACTGCCTGATCATATCAACTTCAATGGAGAAACAATCCATTTTGAAAAAGAATTTTACCGCTTTAGCACGTACAAAACTTGTCTTTGTTGACGATATCCTCCAACAATTTCCCTCACAGTACATTGTATTGGCCTATTACGATCTTTATAACGCCTTAGCCCAAGTTCTACCACTATGAGAGGGATGCTTTTCCTGCTATTTATAAGCGCCGTCCTAACCCTGATTATTGGTGAAATTCCGTTTTCAGAAGTCGGAAAAAGCGCTTTGGAACGTCTGACAGGCAATTCGCAAGCATGGAATCCTTTGCTTGATGAGCGACTTCCACGCTGGATAGTGCTTGTGTGTACCGGAGCTTCTTTAGCAGTGTCCGGAGCAGTCATGCAAGCACTGTTTCAAAATCCGCTTGCATCCCCAAGTATCCTGGGAATCTCCTGTGGAGGCAGTCTAGCCATCGTTTTGCTTTTTGTTTCCGGCTTGCAAAATCAGTACCCTTATGCAATCCCCTTAACGGCAATAGGAGGGTGCTTATTTACTTTATTGATTCTTTATATGTTGACACGACATCACGTTCACACCTCTATTCATCAATTGATTTTGACCGGTTTAGCACTATCTTCACTATTTTTAGCCTTACAGGGAACCATTTTATATGCCCTCAGAGATAATTGGGGGCTCATTCAACTCATTACAGAGTGGGAAGCAGGCACTACAATGGATAGAAATTGGCAGCATGTCCATATGCAGCTGCCGCTCACGATCGTTGGTTTAGCAGGAGTGCTTACCCTTCATCGAGAAATTGATTTGCTCTCTTTAGGGGATGAAGCCGCCTTGAATTTGGGCGTAGAGGTAGCGAAAGTGCGTTGGCAACTATTTTTCTGCATTTCGCTTTTAATCGGAGGCGCCCTAGCTGCCGTAGGAATCATTGCATTTTTTGGATTAGTTTTGCCGCATCTTATACGCTTGCAGACAGGCTCTATTCATGGAAAAATGCTTCCAGGATGCATTCTAATCGGGGGTGCATTCCTTGTTCTATTGGATTTGGGATTGCGAGCATTTAACTTGTATGCCCTTTCTTTAGGCAATGTCTCGGCGATTTTAGGAGGAGTATTTTTGATTATTTTTTTAAGGAAATCGATCCACCGAGCGTATGCATGAACACTTTGCAGTCCAATTCCTTAAGCTATCGTTTTAGATCAAAAAATCTGATTGAGAATGTTTCTCTCACATTTCGACAAGGCCATCTATATACTATTCTGGGGCCGAATGGATCGGGAAAAAGTACATTCCTCAAAGCAGTGTGCGGCATTTGGCGTCCGACATCCGGAAGCGTTTTGTGGAATGCAGAAGATTTGTCACAGAAAAATCGGCGTGAGATCAGTAAGCTGATTTCTTTCGTCGCTTCCGCCAGTCAAACCTATTTTGAGTATAGTGTGGAAGAGGTGGTTGCCATGGGGCGATACGCCTATTTGGATGATAGCTCAGAGCAGTCCGACAATTACATTGTCAAGGAAGCCATGAGGGAACTGGATGTTCTTTATCTAAAGGAGCGCTGCATTTCCGAACTATCCAGCGGAGAGCGCCAGCGCGTTTATCTAGCTCAGGCATTGACTACAGAGGCTTCAGTGTTGCTGCTAGATGAACCCACCTCCAGCCTGGATGTACGCCATCAACGCGAATTATGGTCCTGTCTGAAGCGTTTATGTGCACAAGGCAAAATTGTGGCGATTACAACGCATGATCTGGCAGCGGCAGCGGAACATGGCGACAGTTTTGCAGTCATGCAGCAAGGAAGGTGCGTGTATCAAGGAGAAGATCTTTCGGCGGCCAAGGCTAAATTGTAGATGGCTGTATGAAGTCTTTCTATTGATCTATGATTTCTGAAATAGATAATCTATAATATCAGAAACAAATTTCTTACCTTCCCTGGTATCCACGTTTACCACATCATCCCCCTTTTTTTTAGAACCTCTCACATAACCCGCCTTGACTAAAGGCATATAGAGGTCGTATTCCCAATCTGACATACCAAAAGGACGCTTTCCATCAAAACATTCTCTGTGTTCCCATACCATGGACAACAGCTTATGCAAATATTTCCTGATTGTTGTTTTTGGAGAACCATGTGGTTCAACTTCCAAATCTAAGACTTTTTCATAATCAATATCCATTATCAACTCCCAAGCAAAAAAAATTTTTGGTTCATGCAAAGGACTCTATCACATGTGTTAAATTTTGCCAATTTCTTGTTCAGGATGGGATCTGGATACAAATTTGATGTATTGGGCGATTGCACAAGGAAGAAAAGAGGTTGTACAAGGTTTGCGATGCCTGAGACAGTGGTTACTTTTTCCATTTTTTCACCATAATATTATCAGCGTAACATTCAGATAAACTTTACGCATTAGCATCTAAGTGTGTGCATCGTGTATAAGAAGTATATTGTATACACTCATCTAACATCAGAGGCGTGAATATGGTGACTCCCTATAACGTCGTACCCCGGTCAGAGCTCCATAGCCACTATGGCTGCTACTCCAATGAGGTACGCCCAAGACCGATCCCGCACGACATTGCGCAGAGGGCCTTTGCCTTCGAGGCGGAGGTAAAAGGCAAACTAGACAGCTATCAGATCAAACTCACCATCACCAGAGAGGACGCGCAAGCAATCTTCGTACAAACGGGCCTCGAGATAGGTTTTGTTCCCGGCCAAGCGCAGATTGAGCGTTTTCTGCTAGGTGAAGGGGCATTCGGGAAATTTTGTATCGCGCGTGTTGTCAGGAAAGTGCACTACGTCGGCATCAAAATCACACTCGGCCGAGATGATCTAGAACGCGCAGCACAAGAGCGCGAAGCGCAGACTCAGCTGGCCTTGAGCGGCTTGCCCTGCATCATGCCCACCCTCGACCTTTGCAAGGCCAATGACCCTACAGGAGTCCCTGCACTGTGCCAAGTGATGGAGCTCGGCGGCTTGGGCAGCACTGCTAAGCTCAAGAAACACCTCGACTTCATCGTGGACCAGCCGTTTAAACAGCAGGTGCTTTTCTGCCTCGCGGAAGGCCTCCTCACAGGCTTGACAAGCATGCACCGAAAAGGTTATTACCACCTCGACATGAAGCCGGACAACCTGGTCGTGCGCCAAGACGGGCAAGTGTTCCTGATCGACTTCGGCTGCACAGTACAATCCGACGCCCCTATGTTTGACACAAGTCAAGCCGTAGGCGACCTGACCTACTTCTCTTCTGAACGAGGAGGCGTCTGCGATGCTACCAAGATCGATGCATGGGCTGCAGGCATTACACTGCTGATATTAGGTGGGTTTGCCCCACTGCCAACCGCCAAAACTTTCGATGCAGCGGACCGTGCCCGACAAGCGTTTGAGGCACAAGCAAAAGACCTGCGCCCACCGTCCGGCAACTCCTTCCTAGCGCTCGTGTACGGCTTATTACACCCCGATCCTGCCAAACGGCTTTCACCGGCCCAAGCGATGCAGCACACCTGGTTCCTGGAGATGCAGAAAGCTTCGGCTGAATGGCGTGAGGACACCGTTGCCTACTTGCGCGAGCTAGTGCAGTCGCTGCACCGCGAGTCACGCTCGGGCATTGGTCCGCAAGATCTGCCCCTTCCGCACTTTGCTGCATACATTGAACGCACGGCACTTAAAGATTCTCTGCAGAAGATTTTGCTCAGTCCATCCACATATGAGAGAGCAAGCGTTACCGTGTGCCAAGGCATGGGTGGGGTAGGTAAGACACAGTTTGTCACGCACCTGATCCATCAGCGCAGAGTGCAGCAACATTTTGGTTTGAAGCTGTGGTTTCGCGGATCGGACAGTCGCTCTCAACTTGAGACTCAAATCGTCCTACTTGCGCGCGAACTGCGCCTCGTTGATGACAAAGCTTCCTTCGAGCAAGCACAGCCGTGTCTGCACCAACACTTGGTCAGCCAATCTAAACCTTGGCTGATCGTCTTTGACAACGCCGATGATCCTGATATGTTGACCCCCTTTCTCCCGAAATCCGGAGGACATATTTTGGTTACAACACGCTCCACAGCATGGCCAGGTGCCATTCCAATCGATCTCTTTTCGCCCAATGAAGCGGTAGCACTTGTGGAGAAGCTTTTGCAAAAGGAAGAGCCTCGTGCCCAAGAGCTTTGTCAAGAGTTGGGCTTTCTGCCACTGGGGATTGTGCAAGCGTGCGCCTTCATACGCAATCAGAGGCTAACCGTAGCCGTCTACCTTGAGCAGCTAAAAAAAGATGCAGCTCTGGTCGAGAAAGATGAACGACTCTTTGGCAAAAAGCTCCCCAACTCTATGCTGAGCCTCTGGCAAGCCACTTTTCAAGTGTTGGCTCCTGAAGCCATGGCACTACTCGATGTTTTGGCGTATCTGGCGCCTGAGAACATTCCGCCTGTGTTGATGCAGAAACTTGGTTCTCCTGAGGCAAGAGCCACACTCAAACAGTACGCCTTGCTACAGGAGAACGCCCAAGGCTTTTGCAGCATCCATCGCCTTGTGCAACTGGCTGCCAGATCAAAGCAACAGCCGGTGCCGGCTTTAGTCAAGGGCATGACCGCTCTTTTTGACTCTTATGCAATGACTCCCAATTCACAAGAGATGTTTACGAATGCGCAACTAATTACACATGGAGAGGCTATCTTAGCATATGCTGAGCAACAAGTTATTACCTACTTCGAATTAGGTGCACCCTTGCTGAGAACATACTTCTGGTTGAGCAGGCAGCATGGTGTGATAGGACACCCAAGTGAAAAAAGAGCGCTTTTGGAGAAAGCTTTGTACCTATCCCGACAAATGCTTGAGGAAAACAACCCTGACCTCGCCAGCGTTTTAAATTCGGTTGGAGAGGCTTGGAGGGAATTCGGGGATGCGCAGAAGGCGCTGCAGTATTATGAGCAGGCGCTTGCCATTTTCAAGAAAGTGTATGGCGAGCAGCATCCAGATGTTGCGGTATCTCTAAACGACATGGGGAAATCCTATCGAGCACTAGGAGACGCGCAGAAGGCGCTGCAATATCATGAGCAGGCGCTTGCCATCTTCAAGAAAGTGTATGGCGAGCAACATCCATCTATAGCGGCCGCTCTCAACAGCATAGGGGACACTTGGGGCACATTAGGAGATGCGCAAAAGGCGCTGCAGCATCATGAGCAGGCACTTGTCATTTATAAGAAAATGTATGGTGAGCAACATCCATCTGTTGCGACATCTCTCAACAACATCGGAGCCGCTTGGAGAACATTAGGAGATGCGCAAAAGGCGCTGCAGCATCATGAGCAGGCACTTGCCATTTATAAGAAAATGTATGGTGAGCAGCATCCACTTGTAGCGACATCTCTCAACAACATGGGAACTGCCTGGAAAGAATTAGGAGATTCGCAGAAGGCGCTTCAGCATTTTGAGCAGGCGTTAGCCATCTACAAGAAAGTGTATGGCGAGCAGCATCCAGAGGTAGCGATATCTCTCAACAACATTGGGGTAGCGTGGAAAGAATTAGGAAATGCGCAGAATGCGCTGCAGCATTATGAGCAGGCGCTAGCCATCAAGAAGAAAGTGTATGGCGAGCAGCATCCAGATGTAGCGCAATCTCTCAACAACATAGGGAGCGCCTGGCATGAATTAGGGGATGCGCAGAAGGCGCTTCAGCATTATGAGCAGGCACTAGCCATCGACAAGAAAGTGTACGGCGAACAGCATCCACGTGTAGCGCAATCTCTCAACAACATGGGGCAAACTTGGCTGGTATTAGGCGATGCGCAGAAGGCGTTGCAGCACTTTGAACAGGCACTTACCTTTCACAAGAAAGTGTATGGCGAGCAACATTCATCTGTAGCAATATCTTTCAACAGCATAGGGTTTGCGTGGGCTGTATTAGGAGACGCACAAAAGGCGTTGCAGCATTATGAACAGGCGTTTGCCATCTACAAGAAAGTGTATAGCGAGCAGCATCCATATGTAGCAAACTTACTCAACTGTATCGGGTCGGTCTATCACAAATTGGGTGACAGGAGTCGAGCCATTCATTACTGTAATGCTGCCTATCAGATGGCATTGCTATTGCCGAGCATGGGACCCGATCATCCTAACACAAAACGCTATAAAAGATGGTCGGATGCTGCATCAAAACCTGCTGCAGAAGGCAAACAGCCTTCACACGCTGCATCATCAAAGCCCAAAAAGAAAAAGTGTCTTGTGATGTAGTTGTTATCGTCCTATGGAGGCATCCGATAACAAAGCTTGCAACTTTGTTGTGGGCATAAGTCAATGCTTTGCAACCAATCAGGAAAGTCCGAGATCAATATCAAAAGTAAAAAATTTCATGTTTCATGCTTGCTCTGCGGCGGATTGCCAAGAGCGCAAATGTTTTAAGATTTCTTCGCGATTCTCAGTTCCGAAAGAATGTAGAAGATATACCCATGTGACTTCATCGATTGTGTCTGGATGAGCTAACTTTTGTCTGATAAAAGATAGGTTCTTCTCCAGAAGAAACTTGTTAAATTTACTATATAGCTCTTCTCCTAATCTTATTTGAAGAGCAGCTAATAATGAAGCTGTCGTGCAATTGTCTCTTGTTTGAAGTTGATGCAGTGGTGCATTAACAACAAAATTTTCGCTGCCAAGGAATCCGTTCAAAATTTGATTTAGATCTCCCATTGTTGTTGCATGCTGATAGGAAAGATGAAGGACATTGAAGAAATCATCTGAAAAATGTTGTAGCGTCAGGTTACTATATTTTCTTGCTTTTGCTTTAAGGCCATCGTGAGTTTCTACGATCGACGTTCCCTCTCCTGTATTCACAACTGTAAATGAGAAATGTTTTAGAGAAACACGTTCGATGACAAACACAATCGCATGATTTTTAAGTCCTCCAGAAAAGATGAAGGCAGAATTGCTTGTCCTGACATCGGCATTTGAAGGAGATAGATTCTGTAATCTTTTTTGGCGTTCCAGATGGTTTGGCCTACCTCGTATGACCGAAAAACTTAACGCGGTCCAGAACTCACTCAAAACACTCTGGAGAAATTCATTTTCAAATTCATGCGTGACATAGAATTGCAACAAATTCTCCACAAGCATTACTTCAGCAATAATTGAATGCATTGTAGTTATATTTCCTGGCACATTCGAATCTGGAAAAGGATTTAACCTAGAAATGGCAGTTGAAGGCGGTAAATTGACGCCATCTTTTGAGCCATAATCATTTGCGATGGAGGTCGCCTTCACCTTTTGGGAATGGTCGACCTCCTTCGCAAATGATTCTAACTCAAAATCTTGCATCACTTTATCGCCTTGAACTGCCATTTCTAGGTTTAAGGAAGAAGCTGCAAACCACTTGAGTAGTCTGATATCTTCTGGAAGCAGGCGATTTAAAGTAATATTAGGTTTAATTAAATAGGCTTGGACGCGATAAGCAAAGGCGAACTTAATATAAATTTTCCTTTTGTTAAAATTAACATGCGAAAGCAACCAATTTAAAGAAACCCGAAATTCCTCATTCTGCATTTCATTTAAAAATAGGACATTATCCACTGGAAGCATTTCCATTACAGGCAAAACAAAAAGATGAAATGGGCCGGGAAGAAGTTGTGTGAAAGATGAAATAAACCTGCATGTGTCTGTTGGTGTCAGGTACCCTCTTTCTATAGCTTGTCGCACGAAAACAATCGAAGCCTGGAGCGCCGATTCAGATGCATTGACAGAAGCAAAAAGACATTTTATTACTTCGATTAAATTCCCTTCGTGCTGTTTTGTTAAGCTTTCCAAAAGACCATTTTTTAATTCAGCTTCTACAGCACTCAAAGGATCACTGGAGCAATAGATAAGTTTCATAAGATTGCAAAAAGGCTCATTATCAATAGATTTATGGAAAAAAATCACTTTAATTGTCGCACTATCGCCTCGTAAACTAAGTTCTGTAATGACTGGTGGAGACAGTGGTGTTCCAAGATCTAAAAGAACAAGAACACATTTTTGGAAAAGTTCTTGTGGCAATTGGGGAACAGAAAAAAGCAGCCACTCCCAAACTTTGGGGTCTTTATGTTGGAGAACTAACGTTTGTTCAAATAAAGCATTTAATACCTCTTCCGGTAGATCTTTAACTAATCGGTTAATAGCCTCTTGTGCACATGCTTCATCTCTTACTACCATCCTAGAAACGGCTGTATTATTTTCAGAAACCAGAGCATTTATAGGCCATCCCCATTCTTTGATTTTGCTTAGGAGCATTTCATAGGTTTTGCAGGTGGGATTTCCGATGCTCTGCTTAAGTGCCAAAGTGATGGGAAGTTCGTGTTGTGTAAGAGGACGCAAAATAACAGCTCTCATTTCAGGCATTTCAAGAAGCTGTTTTAACATCTGTTCATCGTCCGATAAAAGAACGTTGTGAAGGAAGAAACTCAGTTTGTCGCTGTCGAGGGATGATTGGTTCGAGCCGATCCACTTACAGAAGGTTTCTTTTAAATTTCTATATCCTAAAATTCTTGCGCATTCCCATCGATTAGGGCCTAATTTATGATTAAAGAAAGAGTTAATTAATCTAGTAGCAGTTCCTCGCAAAGTAAACTGAGCATGAGGCTTGTCGCCTTGTAAAATGGGTAAAGCAGCTCTAATCCTAGAAACGGCAATTGAAGGCGATAAATTGACGCAATCTTTTGAGCCATAATCATTTGCGATGGGGGTCGCCTTCACCTTTTGGGAATGATCGACCCCCATCGCAAATGATCCTGACTCAAAATCTTGCATCACTTTATCACCTTGAATTGCCGTTTCTAGGCTAATAGGCTTAACAATATCGGAAGATTCATCCCCATGAGAGTAAAAATAATTATCCTCTTTGAAAACTAACGATACACTCATCCTACTCCTTTTAATTCTTGTTCAATGACTGCCTGCCAATCTTTTAAACATTTAATAACTTCATCTTTTTTAGTTGTTTGAAAATTTGCGCAAAGAAATTGCCATTCCTCATCTGATATAAGAGAGGGATTAGTAAGTTTTTGAACTAAGAAGCCTAGATTTTTTTCCAAATGAAAACGGTAGAACTTTTTATATGTTTCTTCTCCCATCCTGACTTCGAGCGCAGTTAATAGGGAAATAGAGGTGCAATTTCTTCTCTTTTGGGTTCGATGGATGAAGGGTGATGGACAACGATTTTCTACTTTTAAGTGCTTGTCTAAACAATTATGCAGTTCTTCTATATTTAGGGAGGTTAATGCGATTCTATTTAAGTCAGAGAAAAACTTAGGAGAAAGGTTTGAGAAAGTTAGATTTACGTAAACTCTTGCCCTAGCAAACCAACCCTTCTTAGTATTAATAGCGTCAGCCCCTTTCCCGGTATTCACTACGGAAAAGGCAAAATGTTCCTGAGATAATCGTTGAATAATAAACACAACCACATGACATTTAATTCCTCCTTGCAAGATAAAGAAACTAGAGTTAAGTTTTTTTATTAGTTCTTGTCTGGCGGATTGTAACCTGTCATGGATCTCTGGATCTGCATTACACGCATGATTGCTTAATTGGAAAAATTCGGTTAATGCTGAATATGTAATTGAGTTGTTAAAATCTTTCTGAACAAAAAAATCAAGTAATGTCTCTAATAAAAAATACTGAGCAGAAATTGCACTTAATTTAGTTATTTCATCGGGAACATTTACTACTGAAGGAGCATTTTCAAACGTGGTAGCTGCAAGCCATCTAAATCGATATATTTGTAAGCCCATCTCCTTGGAAGGAAAGTTAAGGAGGGCAAAACTAATAGATCGACTAATTTTTAAAACCCTAAGAATTATAGAATACTTTTTTTTAATTATATGATCTAGTTTAAAATTTTGTTTTTCGAGAGCTTCGAGCAGATATTTCAAACCTTTTTCAAACGCCAAATTTTGTGCATCATCACCGAGAGATGGGGGATATTCCATAGGTAAAATCGCCATAAGCTGAATTGCGTAATGATGCAGAGCGGGGTTAATTTGCGCATTTGCAAAGGTTGAGATGATAGTTTTTGTATCAGCTACCGTTAATTTTCCACGTTTTAATAGTTGTTCAACAAATTGAATTGCGGATTGGGCAGCTTGAGAGGACCTAATAGCTGATGCTAATCCCCCATATTTAATGATGAAAACAGCGCATTCATCCTCTCTTTCACTACAAAAAGTTGCTATATTTAAATAATCATTTAATAATACTATTCTGTCAAAATCATGAGGGATTTTTTTCTGTATCTGTTCAAGTACCTCCAAATACCCAAGTCTTAATAAATAACAAATTACCGAAAAGCAGGGCATGAAAGGTTCACTACTTTCGGAATGATTTAACCTAGAAACGGCAATTGAAGGCGATAAATTGACGCAATCTTTTGAGCCATAATCATTTGCAATGGGGGTCGCCTTCACCTTTTGGGAATGGTCGACCCCCATTGCAAATGATCCTGACTCAAAATCTTGCATCACTTTATCACCTTGAATTGCCGTTTCTAGGTTTAAGAGTACTCTAACATTTTCTGCAGGAAGGTCGTTAATTAACTTTAGTAGAAGTTCAGGGGCTTGTTTAGCGATAGATTCATCGCTTAAAATAGTAAGGAGTACATTATCTTTCTCATGATGCAAGGCGCTATCAGGGTAGTTCCACTCTTTAAGCTTGCGAAGAAGAATGTCATAAGTTTTACAAGCAGGATTTTTTGCACACTGTTTCAACGCAAGAGTTAGGGGAAACTCAGTGTCACAAACTCCTTTTTGAACAAAAGGACGCAAAACAGCAGCCTTCATACAAGGCATTTCAAGGAGCATCCCCAGCATTTCATCATCATCAAATTGGATAACGTGATGGAGGAAAAAGCTTAAAGCTTCAATATTGATAGCGGCACAGCGAAAATTGCGAAGTTGGGCATCGGAAAAAGAGGCAAAACCATTTAATTTTCTTGATTCTTCATCAACATATTTATGGTTTATCCATTTGCAAAAAACTTCTTTTAAATTTTGATATCCTAATAGCTTTGCTAGAGACCACTGTTTTACAAAGTTTCTTTTCCATTGTTTTTGGTAATATTCTCTCGGAGAAAAAAAGGAAGGCAAGCGATTTTCAGGTATTTGCAAAGCAGCTAGGGCAACCTGAACAAACTTTGTTGGATTAGGGTCTGCCCCGGCAACATTTAATGAATGTAAATTATTACTTTCAGAACCAATCAAAACAGCCATAGTTTATATATTATAAACTATCGCATTATTAAATTCAATTCATAATAAATTGTATTAATAAATTAAAAATTTAATAGCGCGCGCTGCCATTCTTTATAATGATCAATAATCTTTTGCTTATCACTGGTTTCAAAAACTTCAAACAACGCTTGCCACGCCAGCTTTTCTTGATCATGCAACCAATCTTCAATTTGCTCCAACGCTTCTTCGAGAATAAAATCAAACACCTTGCGGCTCAGACCCTCTCCTAGTCTTAGGGGGACAACTCGAAAGAAACTAGCCAGCTCACAACTTCGGAGTTGTTGAGTACGTAATTTGGGTCCTAGGCCAATAGCTGTGAATGAGGGTCCAATTAACCGCTCTAAGGATCTCTCATTATCGGCATACTTTCTTTCTGCTTCATCAACAGCAGGATATTGTTTTATTATTTCAGGAAAACAGTCATCGGGACATTGAAAGGTCTTTAATTGCAAAAAGAGCTCTTTCGAGAGTTGATTGACCTGGATACCAACATATTTATGGCTATTCACTAAACTTTCATCATCGAGGGATACCACCGACCCTACTCCAGTGTTCACAACCGTAACAGAGCATTCATTCCCTTCTTCTTTATTAATGACATATAGGACAAAATGTTCCAAAGTTCCACCGGTTAACATTAAACAGTGATGGTTTCTTTGGCCCCTAAGAGGATTTATGGGTAAATTTCTAATAAAAAGTTCAGTTTTAGCAGCTATTTGTTCTGTTGTTGCCGGGGATGAAAATTCAAGAGAAAGATCGTGTAAGTTCCATAGTTCCTCAATAAAGCTTCTGATGAGTTCTATATCTTCCCAAGTTTCATCATTATAACGATCCAAAATATATTCATTTAAATTAAAAATTAAGCGATACAGAATTGTTCTAACTCCTACAGGAGCGAATAGATTGTCGACCTCCGGAATATTATCAATTCCTAAATCTTGCATAGTTAGATAGAGCCAGCGATTGACAGCAATAGGGTGTTTAACTGAGGGGAATCTTTTTTCAAATTCGCCTAATCTATTTAGTGTAATAAGGAATTGATTTATTGTTCTAACTTGTCTCCGCAGAACGACATCGTGCATATGAGGCCATAGGTCCATCCACGAGGCCAATAGATTCAAACCTTTTGCTGTGCTTTCATTATAGGGGAAATCGCCAACGACCGATGCTATATCCGGAAATCGGTCTAAAAACATTTTTGCTAGAGCAACAACCATTTTTTGCGAAACCGGATAAAAGCTGTTTTCACCTAAGAAAGCTGCAAATGAATAAAAAGTTTCAGGATCTGGTAGTTCTTTTTGGCACTTTTCCACAAATTGACGGGCTTGTTGAGAAATTTCATCCGGAAAGTTACCAATAACTGCAACCCTAGGGAACAAAAGAAGGCATACATGAAACAATTTTTCCCGGGGGATTTTTTTTAAAGATTGTAGAACTTTTGGGAACAGCGATTGATTTGGAAATGCAAATCCTTGTTCGCGTAACCTGTTCACAAGAACGCCAATCGCATTGAAGGTACTCTCTGTTAAGAGATGGGGTCCCGTTGATGCAACGAGGATCATTCTATCTAGCAGATTAAAGATAAAGCAATCTTGAGGAAGATTTATGCTACAAACTTCTTCAACAACTGCCATTTTTTCTTTTTTTGAAGATAGTTCTTCGATAATGGCATGCGCAAAACATAAACGTCTAGATAAAGCAACCTCTGACTTGACAAGTTTCCTTTGACCCAATTCGCCATATGTTTGCAGAACATTCTTGACCAAACCTCCTGATCTTATAACTAGAGCACAACAATCATCACTTTGTTTTGAAGTTTCTTGGTAGATAACACCAAAGTTCACATAATAATTACAGCTAATTACTTCATTAAATGTCCCTGAAATAACTTTTCTTAAGCCCTCTAAAAATTCAATATAACCCAACTTCATAGCCCAACAAAGGACAGAATATTGAGCCATAAAAGTAATCTGTTTAGGTTTTTCAGTATGGAGAATGATACTTTTAATAATATTTTCGGGAAGAACTCGAAGTAGTTCGACCAACGCTTGCTGATCAGGCTTCTTTGAGTCTAAAATCATTAAAAAGATAGATGTATGCTGGCAAATAAACGCCTTTTCTGGGTAGCCGAGTTCTTTTATTTTCTGGAGTAAAAGCTCTACGATTTTTTTATTCCCCATCTCAAAAGCCAATGACAAAGGCAATACAATGCGAGTCCCTATAACAGGGCAAGGCATACATAGGGCTTGACTAATACCTGCTGCTGAGAATAGCTTTGTCAAAGCAACTTCATCGCTACTTCTAATGACTTTTTCGAGATCAGCACGTAAAACAGAAATATTTATAACCGAACGGTTTTCTGGTCCTTTCCCCTCCAAGACAACATCCGAAGCGGCCAATGATATTTGCGCTATTTTGCTCACATTACTTTGAGCAGGTAGAACTCTATTATGAGCCATGGGACTCATAGGATCTCGGTCAGAAATAAGTGCCATAAATTATCTTTTGTTGATTTCTTTGACAGCTCTTTGCCAACTTTGTAAGTAAAAGAGCACATCGCTTGGTTTTGTTGTTCCAAAAACCAAACACATTTCGAAGTTAATCAAGTTAGGATTTTTTAGGATATATTCTACGCGAGAGTTAATATTATTAACAATAAATAAATAAAAAGGTTTGTAGTGAGTGGAACCAAGACGAGTCTCAAGGGTCCTCAACAAACTCATTAAGGCACAACTTCCTAACTCTTGCTCTGGAAATTCATCTGTTGCTTGAGTGTAACTGTCGTCATTAAAGCTAGCGTCATGCAATTTATGTACTTCTTCATAATCACATTTTTCATGTGCTAACTTGAATAATCTGAAAAGAAACTTATTCGAAAGATCATCACAAGTTAAATCAAAGAATGTTTTTGCAACAACAAGTCCACTATCATCTTCAGATCTTTCACAACCTTCTCCAGTATTAAAACAGGTAAATCTAAAATTATTGTTATCTAATTTGGAGACAACATTGACAACAGAGTGGGTGGCTGTTCCTCCATAAAGGAGGAGATCTCTAGGCGCTCTCTCTGGTGGCATTACATTCATATTTAAAATGGTGTGACGCACTCTGGAAACTAATCTTGATAATCTACTATAATTATTAAAATCAGGGGAATAGTAGAACAAAACTCTTAGTTCATGGAGAACTCTAATCGTGCTGTTTAATCTCGCAGAAGGCAGCCTGTCCCCATGCAACAGGAAATAATTATTTAGTTCATTCATCATTATATAAAGTACATTGCAAGTGAATAAGCCTTGATTTAGTTGGCGTACTCTTGGAATGTTTTGAGTATTTTCATACAAAAACAGGTAACAAAATCTAATGATTTCTTTATCTATAAATTGTTCGAAATTTATTTTTTTACCCCTTAACTTTCCATCAAATGATATCTGTTCTAATTGATTTAAGCAGTGGCGTGTCGCTAATGCGGCTTCAAGAATGGTTGCCATTGTTTTAAAAGCAGTAGGCCTCATATGGTTTTTCTGAATAATGGAGAGTAGTTGCCTAATTCCAAATAAAACCGATTTATCTACATGAATATCCTGAACTATCGCTTGCGCATTTGGGTATTGTAGGATAAAATTCCAAGCTAAGCACATTTGAAGTTTTGTCGATCCAGGAGGCAACTGATAATCGCTCATAAACCTTAAAAGAAGTTCAAAATCACCCAACTCACCTTCTTGGCGATTAAATCTCATTTTAAACAGAGATCCTATAAAACCGAACGCGATTTTTGATTGATCTTCCCGCAAATTCCCCAGCATTACAGACCACATATCCACCAAGCGAGGAGAAAACTCTTTTCTAAAAGAGTCCTGCTTCATTCGTTCTTCTAGTTCAGCTAAAGCTTTTTCCGGTTCATTGGATAAGTAAAAGGCTTTAATGAATAAAGTAGAGAAATTATCTTTAAAGTCTGGGTGTACAAAGATCGCTTTTACTGTTTCGAAATCTCCCTGCCAAACCAGCTTGCGGATGACTTTATAAGCCAGATCGGAGTTAGGATTTACCCTTTGTTCTGCTAAGAACTTAACATATGCGACCCTTAATTGTCCCGGCAGATAGAGCACAGTTTGCCAAATTTTCTCATGCCGCAGATTTAAAGAAGTAAACAAGACAACTAAATCAAAGGCTAATTCATCAGGAATTTTGAGACCTTCATTTAACCTAGAAACGGCAATTGAAGGCGATAAATTGACGCAATCTTTTGAGCCATAATCATTTGCAATGGGGGTCGCCTTCACCTTTTGGGAATGGTCGACCCCCATTGCAAATGATCCTGACTCAAAATCTTGCATCACTTTATCACCTTGAATTGCCGTTTCTAGGTTTAACCTAAAAACAAAACGCTGTACAATAGAAAGTGTTCTCTTATCTATAGCATAAACATATCCCTGCAACTGTAACTTAGCTACGTAATTGCTAAGAGCGGCAATAGCTTTCTTTGTAAGTAATTGAGGATCATTAGATACAACTTGAAGAACGTGCTCGAGAAAATCCCCGATAAAATGCTCTTTTGAAAATGAACATTTGAGTAATTCTTCTATATAGAGATCCGGTTTTTCTGCTGTTAGTAATTCATGTAACAGCATCGATATAAAATCCTTTCTTCTTTCTAGTGCGCGTTTAGCATCGCAATATTTTAGTCTATCTAGCTCCCGTAAAGTACGTAAGGGGTGGCGTATCACTCCTCCAGCTTTTATTATTAATTCACAGCAATGATCTCCCTTCGCATGTCTTTTTGCGCAGACTCCCCCTAAGTTTACATAATCATTCGTCTGAACACTCTTTTTAAACGTTATTGGTACAGCCTGTCTAATGGCCTCAAGAGCATAAAAATGCCCGTGCCCCATCAAATGACAAATCAGCGAATAGCAAGGCATGAAATGCCTATCTTTTGGTCTTTCAGTATGATTAACGATTTTAGCCAGTACCTCAATAGGTAGATACTCAACAAGAGCGATAATTGCAGATTCTAAGTTCTTCACATGCACCTCTTTTTCGAGGAGCATCACAAATATTGTAGAGTGTGCACAAATAAATGCTTGTTCTGGATAGTTCCACTCTTTAATTTTTCCTAAAAAAAGAGCATAAACAGCCTCTCGATTTTGTTTTAAAGCAAAAGATAAAGGCAGTTCGACTTCGTAACCTTTAGAAAATGGTTTAAAAACTAATTCTTTAAATTGGGGTAAATCTAATACCATTTTAAGAAACTCAGCATCATCAGCTTTAGTAGCTTGTTCAAACAAAGTTTCCACAAAAGCTTTACCTGCTACCTCACTGCGCAAGGCAGCGATTTTTAATTCTATCTCACTTGTGATATCCGTATTATTATTGTCCAACTTATATAATTTAATGGCGGCTTCGTATGAAGCTTTGTGGTCAAGCCATTCGAGAAAGATACGCTTGTTTATCTGATAATCAACAAAACCAATGCGATTTTTAAATGCGGATTTCCAATGATGCTTCAGGCATTTATTAATAGCTTGAAACGTATCTGTTGGATTATTTTCATCGTGAATTCGGCGCGCAGCTAAAGACTTATTATCCCTCTCTTCACCAGCGAGGACAGGCAAGCTTGCCTGCAGGACCTTAGAAGGATTATTATTTTGTAGAAGCCGGGTGTGGTCAGCACTTAACCCTAAAACAATTCTAGACGCCATAATTAAAAATAAATTAAATGTTAATAATTAAATGTAATTATATCAATAATTATATAATTTATCAACATTTATCTTCTAACTAAGTTATTTAAATTTTATTTTGGTTGATTGAGAATTTCTATTTTGCTATCTTTTGCGACATGGCATCACCATCACCCAATATTCCTGTATTAACTGTTTCCCAATTGACTCAAGCAATTAAGCTTTCCTTAGAAAACACATTTAGATCGGTCTGGTTGCAAGGTGAAATCACCAACTGCAAATTACAATCTTCCGGGCATCTCTATTTCACACTTAAAGACCCTCAAGCGCAAATATCGGCAGTTATGTTTCGCGGCGAAATGAGTGGGATGAAGCTTGTACCCAAAGATGGAGCGCAAGTAATCGTGCGTGGAGAGATCAATGTTTATCCTCCTTCGGGCAAATATCAGATTGTCGTACGTGAGATGCGTTTGTTAGGGATTGGGGAACTGCTTTTAAAATTTGAAGAGCTTAAACAGAAAATTAAGGGTCTAGGTTGGTTCAACCCTGAATTTAAGAAACCTCTGCCAAAGTTCCCCAAAAAAATCGGGGTCGTCACCAGTCCGACAGGAGCTGTTATTCAAGATATTATCAACATCCTTTCACGCCGTTTTTCAGGCTTTCAGCTCATCCTCAACCCGGTGCGTGTGCAGGGAGAAGGAGCCGCATATGAAATAGCACAGGCCATACGGCAATTCAATCAATATAATCTGGTGGACGTGTTGATTGTAGGACGCGGTGGCGGCAGCTTAGAAGATTTATGGGCTTTTAATGAAGAGGTTGTCGCACAAGCCATCTTCGAAAGCCGCATTCCGGTTATTTCAGCCGTAGGGCATGAAACAGACCATTGCATTGCGGACTATGTGGCTGATGTTCGTGCACCAACACCGTCTGCTGCAGCCGAAATTGTCATGGCTGAAAAAGCGCAATGCCTTTTACATCTCGAGCAGACAAAGAAAAGACTTTTGCAAACCATTAGTCATTTGATTCGAAAAGATAGAATGCGCTTGGAAGGCATACGCAAACAGCCCATTTTTCAATCTCCCTACAATATTTTGGCAGCGTGGATTCAGCGGCTTGACGAACTACGCACCGGCATTAGAGAAGCTGTCGATCATTCTATGGAAAGAAAACGACTTTTGCTAAGCCATGCCCGTAAGCAGTTAGCAGCTTTACAGCCCACAGTACAAATTCGCACAATGCGTCATAAACTGCTGCACTACGACCGAGCCATTAATTATGCCCTCAAGATGCGTCTAAGCCATGATCAAAAGTTGCTTGTACAGAAAACACGCATGCTTCACGCCATAGATCCGCGCAACCTTTTGACGAAGGGGTATTGCATCGCTTTTGCGGAAAAAGATAACTCCATTATAACATCGGTCAATGCTGTAGAGCCCGAAGCAGGAGTCCGACTTTTAGTCGCCGATGGAACGATAAAAACTATTGTAAAGGAATTGTGCCCCCATGAGTAACCCTGAGCTAAGTTTTGAGCAAGCCTTTGCCCGTTTAGAAGCCCTATTAGAGAAAATTAATTCAGGTTCTGTGAGCTTGGATGAATCATTAAAATTGTATGAAGAAGCTGATAAACTGATTGCAGGATGCAGCAAAAAACTGAATGAAGCCGAAAGAAAGATTGAGATGCTGACCAAAAATCGAAACGGGGACCTCGTTTTAGGACCTGACCAACAACCCACGTCTCAGGAATACCCCTACACACCTCCTAGAGGACAATCATGATCATTGCGCTCTTTGCGAATATCAACAAAAATCATGCAAAACCGATCGCTATCGGAATCCGAGAATTTCTACAGGAGCGCGGAGTCAAAGTCGTTTCGGAGGATGAAATCGCCCCTATAATAGGTGCAGAGCCATTGTCTTCCATTAAGCCATCTGAAGTCAATTTCTCTATCTCTTTAGGTGGAGATGGGACCATTTTGCGCATTTTTCATGCGTATCCTGATCTGACTGCCCCAATTTTGGGAATTAATCTGGGAAGTTTAGGATTTATGGCTGAGATTCCTTTGGAAGAGATCTATCCAAGTCTAGAGAACCTTCTGGCTGGAAAATATACCATTCAAAATCGCTTGATGATGGAAGGAGAAACTATTCACAAGCAGTGTTGCATCGCCATCAATGAGATTGTAGTGCACCGTGCACAGAATCCTTCTCTAGTCGAGCTAGCCATCTATGTCGACGGCAATTACCTCAACACTTTTTCTGCTGATGGCATCATTATTTCAACGCCGAATGGCTCTACAGCCTACTCTTTGGCAGCAGGCGGACCTATTTTAGCGCCAAATCTTGAGGCTATTGTTATTACGCCCATTAGTCCACACACCATTTCAAACAGACCTATTGTTCTTTTGCCAAAAAAAGAAATTCAGGTGCGCTATCTTAGTGAATATGAGTCTGTAGAAGTGATCTACGACGGCTTTTCAAAGTTTTCCATGCAAACAGGCGAGATTTTTAGAATCTTTCAGTCAAAGCGCTCGTTTTCGTTAATTACCATGTCTAACTATGACTACTTTGCCACTCTGCGCACAAAGCTGGGCTGGTCAGGAAAGCTGAAGAAAGGATGAAGGCTAAAGGATGAAGGATGAAAAAAGAAGGATGAAGGCTAAAGGATGAAGGATGAAAAAAGAAGGATGAAGGCTAAAGGATGAAGGATGAAAAA
>Ga0207151_1041_pt1 | contig 31449 bp, 30 predicted proteins | sample Alteio_BWMinHeat_29_FD_153523 | JGI IMG/M metagenome (GOLD analysis project Ga0207151, IMG submission 153523) | Enriched cells from forest soil in Barre Woods Harvard Forest LTER site, Petersham, Massachusetts, United States -... | ecosystem: Environmental > Terrestrial > Soil > Temperate forest >... | reverse complement strand
TAATAATTTAATATCATTGCAAGCGCGGCAAGACCGCATTCCATTGAATCATTTTGAAAAATCATTTTTAATTTTTTTTTCATAATATTAAATAAATATATATAATGCTAAAAATCACAAATAAAACCGTTACCGAAACGCTTGGTACTTTAAAAAACGGATCCCTCTCAACATCTGAGGAAAATATTTCTTTACGGTATAAACTTACTTTATTTTTCATTATCCATTCCCATCAGTGGACAATATAATGTATTTTTATCCAATGTCCTCACTCCTCTAATCCAAGGCAATATCTTGCCGCTTTCGAATTGCATCGTTCCATCTTTTAAAATTTTTCCTATAGAATTTCTAGAATCGTTGAGTGCAACGGTGCATTTGCCAATCGTTCCATCAGCACGAATCATGAATGAGTTAGCTTGAGCAGCGTAACAAACAAAAGGAACTAAACTATCTTTGACACTAATGACATTTAATTTGTTATCAACAGCCTCTATAAGTTTTTCAATGGCTATTTCTTTAACATCCTTATTTAAGGTTTGAATATTTTTTGCGTTTTTACCCCCTAAATTCGCTATTGCTTTAAAAAAAATTTTAAATCTCGTATCACCACCAAAATAAATTTTTAAATCTTCTATTAATAAAAATAGTGATTCATAATTCTCAGGGGTAATATGAATTCTCAGTATGATTGAAACTAAAAGTTTTGAATTTCTTAAATCAAGTAAATTATTCCAGATTCTTTCAAACGAACCTGATTTATCGATACGCTGCCGGGTTAAGTCATGTGTTTTTTTAGGACCGTCAAGGGAAATTTGAAAATTCCTTATTCCTAAAATATACAACTTTGTTGCAACGGTTTCCGTTAATAAAAATGCGTTAGTCGTCATCCCACCTTGAAACTTAATACCATTTGATTCACAGATATTCTTGGCATGTTGGCTGATTTCATAAACAATATCTCTGGCTGATAATGGCTCACCCCCAAACCAGGATATTTTTAAAAATTTTAGTTCACTAGCACGCTTACTAATTAAATTTTTTACCCCGTCAATGACGTCTCTTGTCATTTTTCCCAGTGAAAAATCTTCATAACAATAGGTGCATCTGAAATTACATTGCTCTGTGGGCAGTAATATTAATTCTAAGGATCGATTTGTAATTAAAGAAGGAATTAACTGTATAATATTGTCTTTCATAATTAGAATCCTATTTAGATCTTAAATTGAATAATGAATGGAAAAATTAATTAACTGTTCATATAAATCTTCATAGAGAGCGAAATCATTTTGAATGGAAATTGCTTTAAAATTCTCACAAGCATTTAACAAAATTTTTTGTACATATTTATAATCAGTATTAATTAACAATTTTTGCATATATCTTTCTATGCAAGATTTATCGTGTTTGTTTTGCGTTAATCGATATAATCGGGTTAGACATTCTGCTTCTAAAACTTCATCACCTATTTTTTTTACTAGTTCCAGACATAAATAAAGCAAATTAATGGAATCATCTAGTAAGTGGTTTTTTTCTGATAAAGTAGAAATATGAATGCTAAACAAAATATTGTTTATGGACTCATGCGATAACAGTTTATGTGCATACTGTATTAATCGTTTAATTGTTTCTTTATTTTTTATTAATTCCCCTTCGCGCGCAATAAAAATGGGCAAAAGGAGAGGGGACACTGATCGTTTAGCAAACTGAATTTTTTCTAACGCCTGTTGATATTTCCCTATATTGGCAAGTGCGACAATTTCAGCTTCCAATACAACACTATTTTCTTTATCAAATGATTTTGAAATATACATTAACAAATCATCATAACGCTGGTCTAATAAAAAAACTTTTATGGGTTCTAATAACCTGCAGTTTTTAACGACTTCCATTACTTCAGCGTCCAAACTGACTGCATTAATACAATTATCTGACCATAAGGAACTTAACTTATGTAAAGCTTCTTGTGTTCTTCCTTCTGCCCTATCTATGCGACTTAAGTTTATCCAAGGTTGATAAGCATATTTTAAATAAATTTTTTCCTTTGAATTTCGGTTCAACTCCATGAACATTTTTATTTGGGTGTAACATAATTCTCTAGCCCGATGAATATCTTCAAGTGAGAAAAATATGAGTGCGGCATGATTGTAAATGCTTGCAATTTTGGCTGCATTATCCTTGAGAGAGTTGGCGTGAACATTCAACGCCTGTAATATTTGGCTGGCCCATAAATGTAAGGATTTTTTTACTATTCTATCTTCTGGATGTAATAATATATTTGAAAGTTTTGTGTCTTTCTCTACGAAACTCAGATTTTGTTTTTCTTCATTTATTAAACGAATAACGATTCTGCCTTTTTCATCGAATGCAATATCGTTTTTATTTATTCCCTTTATTAAGGTTTTCAATACATTCATTTTACCACCTTTAAATTTTGAAAGATAAGACCTGTAGATAACAGGCCTTAACAGATTAGATTGGGATTTTTGAAATTGATTAAGCGAGGAAATTTAGAAAGGAAAAATATCTTTCAATGACAAGCACCATTAACACAACCTGCATTGGCTAACGTATCATTAAAAGCTTCCCCTAAGCCAAACGCACCATTAATTTCAGAAAGAATAGCCGGGTCTTCAATAACAACCCTACCTAATTCATCAATAACAAATTGACTTTCAGTTAAATATTTCATGATTTCTTCATTTTTATTCATAATATGATTTCCTTATTTGTAGTTTATTAACAAGACGAAAGTAAATAGATTTCTAGTTTTTTCTGTATGCCTCCTTAAGTATTTATGATTACGCCACCTTTCACTTGACCCTGTATAAATGAATCCTTGCTTAAATACAGTTTTCCATTTCCACTTTTGAAATCGACATCCCCATTTACACCTGTTTTTTCACTTATAAAAATCTTTTGTTCATAACAATCTTTTTGTGCTGTCATTATTATTCCTTTTAATTTTGATTGATGGAATTTTGCTAAACATGAATTCAAAGTAATTGGCGCCTCAAAGGTGCTCGCTTCTGCATCTATTTTTCCTGTGAATACACTGAGGTTTTTAAACAATTCTGAATTTACTCTGACTTCACCGACAATTTCAGTGGGTCCATTAAAAATATCATTACTCCCTTTTAAATTACCGATTAACTTGGATGTTGAAAAAAACTCCGAATTATCAAAGTGGTAAATTCCAATAGCGTTAAAATTTTGATGAACTATTAAATGGGAAGCATCTACATTTCCCGCCAGATTGGCTGAACCAACATCAGCATTAGTTGCTTGTAAATTTCCTGTAATAGATAAATTACCACCTATATGAGTACCACTTAAAATGGCATTCCCTATATAAGTCACTGCATCTATATAACCTGCTCCACAACGCATAGTGCCGAAACCTTCTGTACACACAGTATTTTGTGCATATACCAAAAGACTAAATAAACTAAAAAATAATGATGAAAATAATTTTAATGTCATAATTAATTCCTTAATGAAAATTTAAAAAAAATAGAAGGGAATAGGGACGCAAAAATTTTTTTGCAAAAAGTGAAATTTAAAATTGGGGATGTAAAACGAGAAGTGATTTTGATTTTTTAACACTTAGAAAACGGGAAGTCAAATGTTTCTTAATTTATTTTTTGACTGGATGTCAGCTCATGACAACAACCTTATTGAAAATACTCCATTAACCTATCCAATTCATTTAGATTTTTATACCGTATAACAATTTTACCTTTTCCTTTTATGTTATATTGAATTGCAACTGACATTTTTAATCGGTTGGATAAATCTTGTTGTAATTTCTTTACATCCGGATCCATGGACTTAGGCATTTCTGGCAATTTTGGCATTTGGATACGACGCACCATTTCTTCAGTATCACGCACCGACATCCCTTTATTAACAATCATCTGAGCTGCTTCCAGCTGTAAATCTTCAGGCAAGGTTAATAAGGCGCGTGCATGCCCCATTTCTATATCGCCATGTTCCAACATGGTTTTTACATCTTCTGATAAACTAATTAAACGTAATAGGTTTGTTACAGTTGCTCGGGATTTTCCTACTGCATCTGCCACTTGTTGATGGGTCATGGCGAACTCAGTTAATAACCGTTGTAAAGCAACGGCTTCTTCCACAGGGTTTAAGCTTTCTCTTTGAATGTTTTCTATTAAAGCAATTGCAATAGCTGCTTCATCAGGAATATCTCTTACAATCGCGGGAACTTCAGTTAAACCTGCCATTTGGGCAGCACGCCAACGTCTTTCACCAGCAACAATTTCGTATTTGCCGCCTAGCATGTGTCTAACGACAATCGGTTGAATAATACCTTGCGTACGGATTGAGTTTGCTAATTCTTCTAAAGCCTCTGGATCCATACCACGTCGTGGTTGATATTTGCCTCTTTGTACTTGGTCTACAGGCAACTGGCATAATTTTTCTTTGCGCTTTTCACCAGGAAAAGCAGATTCTTCGGCAGTACTTAAAGAAGAACCCACCAAAAGTGCATCCAAAGATTTTCCTAAACCACGTTTTTTTACCATTTCGAATATCCCTTAACCTGCCACAATGATATTATCTTAATCAATCAACGCAATATTCGCCAGGTATTTGAGATGATACGTGCTTTTTTTGCGATAGAGCTACCTCTTGAAACCCAAGCTGCAATCACAGAAAGCCTGATAGGTTTTAAACTTCACTATCAGAATGCGATACGCTGGATAAAACCAAGTAATTTTCATATTACTCTGCAATTTTTAAAACATCTTGATCCAAACGATATACTAAAACTTTCTCAGCTGGTGAAAGAGGAAATTAAACCCATTAAGGCTTTTACTTTGCAATTACATCTTATTGAGCTATTCCCAACCTCTCATCGTCCGAGATATCTTTCATTACAGGTTGGACCTGATGAAATACTTTCCAGACTCTCAAAAACCATTGGCGAAGCGATGAAAAAACTTAACTATCCGACTGATAACCGAGTTTTTCGGGGACATCTTAGCCTAGGCAAAGTTATTCATTCTCATGAGCTTCCTGCTTTCCCTACTATTTTATTTCCTGAAATCCATACAAAAATAAATGATATAGTTTTGTTTCAAAGCGAACCAAGCTTTCAGGGATCCCAATATACTCCTTTAACAAGGATTTCACTTTAATGATAGAATCTTTGCTTCGTGTTTTGAATAAAGGAACTTATGAAAGCCAAATTGAAAGTTATTAAAGGTGATATAACCCAATGCCAGGTGGATGCCATTGTAAATGCCGCAAATGCATCGCTTTTAGGCGGGGCGGGTGTCAATGGTGCGATTCACCAAGCTGCAGGTCCAGAGTTATTAGAAGAATGTAAAAAATTGAATGGCTGTTTACCCGGTCAGGCGAAAATAACGCAAGCCTATCACTTACCGGCCAAATATGTGATCCACGCCGTAGGTCCTATTTGGCGTGGCGGCTCTAAAGGCGAACCCCAACAATTAGCTTCCTGTTATACAAATTCACTTAAGTTAGCTTTAGAAAAAAAGATTAAAAGTATTGCTTTCCCGGCTATAAGCTGCGGTATTTATGGTTATCCTCTATCGCAAGCAGCAACCATTGCTGTTAAAGAGACTGCTAATTTTCTAGAACTTTATAATAATGTGGAATCAGTGTATTTTGTATGTTTTGATGATCCCGTTCAAGAAGCCTATCAACAAGCATTAAGTAACCTTTCTTATGATTAATGAAAACACTACACATGTAATAAAAGATCCTGTACACGGAACAATGCAGTTTGGGAGCCTAGAAAATAGCTGGGTAAAACCCTTTATTGATAGCCCAAACTTCCAGCGTTTGCGGCATATTAAACAATTAGGGATGGGAGATTATATATTTCCTGGAGCCGTGCACACACGCTTTAATCATTCTTTGGGTTGTTCTTATATCGCTAGTCAAATTGCAAATAAAATTGGATTAGCCGAGGAAGAACGACAACTAGTCGTTATTGCTTGTCTATTACATGATATTGGTCATGGACCCTTTTCGCATGCCTTTGAAGACATTTTTCACCATAAATTGATTAAGCATGAAGATTGGACGCCTTTTTTTCTTGCAGATTATCGTAATAGTGAATTTTTTTCAAAATATAATAAAGCTAATCCTCGTCATCATTTAACAGAAAATAAATTTTTACGTATTGAAGAAATGATCATGCATAAATCACGCGCCAAAGCTGTGCTTGCTGATATCGTTTCTTCGCAATTGGATGCGGATCGTTTAGATTATTTATTGCGAGACAGTCATTTTTGCGGTGTGACTTATGGGCAATTTGATCTGCGCTGGATGCTAAATTGCATGGCGATTGTCAGCTCTAAAAAAGGAGAACGTTTAGGCATTACCCATAAGGGCATTGGCGTGATTGAACATTATCTTATGGCACGCAGATTAATGATGCGTAACATTTATCATTCTCAAAAAAAATTAGCGCTTGAATATTATATGATTCGTTTTTTGCGCTCATTATCAGAAGGATTGGAGGATTATTCTTTATTCATTGATGTTAAAAAAACCCGCTTAGGAAGATTTTTAATAAAAGCTAATTCTCTCAATCAAAAAAGTTCATCTACAAAAAACCCTTCATCTCATAAAAAGCTTTTTCTAGATGAAAATTTTTCAGAATATAAAGAGTTATGTGATTATGATGTTTACTCGGCGATAAGAAATTTATCTCAGATGAATGATGAACATCCTGCCGTGCGCCTGGCAAAATCAATTCAATATAGACAAATGCCTAAAATTGTTCGTCTTGATTTTAACGATACAATGGAAATCGAGGCGCAAGTAAAAGACTTTAAAAAGACTAATCAAAAAAAATATCAAGACTGGCAAATAACTTTTCTACAAACCCCGCATCGCTCTTATTCAGGCGAAGAAGACCCTATACTGGTAGTGAACGAACATAATGCAGTAAAACCAATTAACGAAATCTCGCTAATGATTAATGCTATTTCAGATAAATATGAACATACTGCATTTCTCTGCATAGATAAAGAAATCGCAAATGATTCTTCTGTGATTAAATTCACTGAAAAATTATCGCAATCCGTGGGCGTTGAGCAGTTTTAACGCTTATCTTGATCTTCATGTTTTTTCATCAATTAATTGATCTCTAATTGTTTAAATTGCCATTGAAATGATTTTATTAGCGATTGCTTATCCTTTAAGGATAACTTACCTATACCATTCAAAATAAGTCTATTATCTAACGTAAATATTTTTTGTCTCATGATAGAAGGAGTATTTAATCCCGCTTCTTTCAAATTAATAATTTCATTATCACCTAACCATGTACTGTGTTTTGCGCTTGTTATCATTAAAAGCGATATATGCTTTGAAGCTTTTTGAAATTCTTCACTGCTTAAAACAATCGCTGGTCTTTTTTTTATATTTGCAGATTCAGTAAAAGGAAATGGCACAACTACTACGCTGAATGGTTTATAAATCATCATAAGCCTCATCATCTTCTTTGGAAGACCACTCTGAAAGAGTTCCTGATAACGCTTGATGATACTCGTAATCAAAAGCACAAATTTTTCTTATAACGACTTCCCCATCGGTAACTTCAAATCCAATTTTATCTCCCGGATGAAGATCCAATTTTTTCCTAACCTCTAACGGGATGGTAGCTTGCCCTTTTTGAGTTAAAGTTGATAATTTCATATATGGATACCTCATTACAGTATTACGTTATTACTTTAATTATAGGATACAAGTACGATCAATTCAATTCTTAGCCATATAAAATACCCTATCTTAATGTAAATAAATTACTATGTTTTAATGTTAGCGTAATACTATGTTTTAGTGCAGGCCAGCATCCGCGCCCAACTGCTGTATTTAGGATAATGAACACTGTATAATCCGCCTTTTTGGACAAGCCATAGAGAATCTACTAATGACGCTCAGTATTGTGATTTTAGCCGCAGGTAAAGGCAAAAGGATGCACTCGCAAATACCCAAGGTTTTGCATCCCCTTGGTGGAAAAAGCCTTATAGAACATGTAGTTACTACTGCCCAAGCGCTAAATCCCTCCAATCCTCCGATTATTGTCATTGGCCATGAAGGAGAAAAAGTACGAAAGGCATTGGAGCATCATCCCATTACTTGGGTGGAACAAAAAGAGCAATTGGGTACGGGACATGCGTTATTACAAGCATTGCCTAACATTCCTGACAGTGATTCTGTCCTGGTACTTTGTGGAGATACTCCGCTTATTTCAGTCGAAACTCTACAGCGATTGATATCTGCTACACCTAAAAATGCGATTGGAATCATTACAGCAAAATTCCCTAATCCGTCAGGCCTGGGAAGAATCGTTCGCGACTCCCAAAATAACATTATTCAAATCATTGAAGAAAAAGATGCGAATGAAACGTTTCGCAACATTCAAGAAATCAATTCGGGTTTTTATTTTATCCCTGCTAAATTTTTAAAAACCTGGCTACCAACGTTAAACAATACCAACGCACAAAAAGAATATTATTTAACTGATATTATTGCAAAATCCGTAAAAGAAAAAACTGCTATTCATAGCGTACAACCGCGAAACACTGAAGAAGTTTACGGTATCAATGACAGAGCACAACTTGCAATTTTAGAGCGCTTTTATCAAAAACAATTAGCAGAAAAATTAATGCGCGAAGGTGTTACTTTGTTAGATCCTAATCGTTTTGATGTTCGCGGAGAATTAACAATCGGCCAAGATGTGACAATTGATGTCAATGTTATTTTCGAAGGATCCGTTACCATTGGCAGTCATTGCATTATTGGGCCCAATTGTATTTTAAAAAATGCTTTACTCGCTGACGGTGTAGAAATTAAAGCTAATAGCATTATTGAAGGTGCTGAAATTGCAGAAAAATGCGTTATTGGGCCATTTGCGCGCATTCGTCCAGATACAAAATTATCACCCAATGTGCATATCGGTAATTTTGTTGAAATTAAAAAAAGCTGGGTAGATACAGGAACTAAAATAAATCATTTAAGTTATGTTGGTGACAGTGAAATCGGCAGCCAGGTTAATATCGGCGCCGGGACGATTACTTGTAATTACGATGGCGCTAACAAGCATAAAACTATCATTGGAAATAATGTTTTTATTGGTTCAAATTCTCAATTAGTTGCACCAGTCCAAATTGGAGAAGGCGCGACCATAGGCGCAGGTTCTACTATTACTCAAAATGCTCCGGCTAATCAGTTAACGATTTGTCGAGCAAAACAAATCACTATTGAAAATTGGCAGCGTCCCAAGAAAGAAAAGGAAACTTAATTTATGTGCGGAATAGTTGGTGCTGTTTCAGAACGAAATATCGAACAAATTCTTATTGAAGGTTTAAAGCGGCTCGAATATCGTGGATATGATTCTGCTGGTTTAGCCATCATCAATTCAGATGACAATATCGATCGTATTCGTACCCAAGGGAAAGTTCGGGAATTGGAATCATTATTAAATCAATCCGCTTTGAAGGGAAAAAGCGGGATAGCACACACTCGATGGGCAACCCATGGTGAACCCTCTGAGAATAATGCACATCCTTTTATTTCTCATGATAAAATTGCTTTAGTGCATAACGGCATCATTGAAAACCACGAAGAATTACGTGAATTCTTAACCAAAAAGGGTTATCAATTTACTTCTCAAACGGATTCTGAAACCATTGTCCATCTATTACATCACCACTATAGCAACACTAATGATTTACTGGCTGCGACTCATAAAACCATTGCACAATTAAAAGGAGCATATGCTCTGGGAATCACTTCTTCGCTGAATCCTGATCGTTTAATTGCAGTTCGTAGCGGCAGCCCATTAGTGATTGGAAAAGGCATTGCTGAAAACTTTTTTGCATCAGACCCATTAGCACTTATTCCTGTGACTCAGCAATTTATGTATTTGGAAGAGGGTGATGTAGCAGAAATCACTCGCAATAGTATTAATATTTATAATTCCGCAAATGAAAAAATCGAAAGAAAACTACATAATTTAGAGATGAATATTGATTCTACCGAACGTGGTGAACATAGACATTACATGAGCAAAGAAATTTTTGAGCAACCTTCTGCTATTCATTCTATTTTAGATGGAAGAATTGCGAAAAAAAATATTCTTGAAACATGTTTTGGTTTACATTCAAAAGAATTATTTAAACGCACCAAGCATGTGCAACTCGTTGCATGCGGTACAAGTTATCACGCAGCGATGGTAGCGCGATACTGGATGGAAACCTTGGCTGGCATTCCTTGTTCCGTTGAAATTGCGAGTGAATTTCGTTACCGAAAACCTATCGTTCCTGAAAACAGTTTATTTGTTACTTTATCTCAATCAGGCGAAACAGCAGACACGTTAGCAGCATTGCGTCTTGCTAAAAGCATAGGATTTATTAGCTCTCTTAGTATTTGTAATGTTCCTGAAAGTTCTCTGGTAAGAGAATCGGATTTTCATTTTATGACACGGGCAGGCGCTGAAATTGGTGTAGCTTCCACCAAAGCTTTCACTACACAATTAACAGCATTATTATTATTGATCACTGCCATTGGCCGTCAACATAATTTGTCAAATGAAACGGAACAACATGTTATTTCTAGTTTATGGCAACTGCCTAAAGTAATAGAAGAAACTTTAAAATTAAATACTCAAATTGCAGAGCTAGCAGAATATTTTGTTGATAAAGAACATGCTTTATTTTTAGGTCGCGGCGCTTTATATCCTATTGCTTTAGAAGGCGCTTTAAAATTAAAGGAAATTTCTTATATTCATGCAGAAGGTTATCCTGCAGGCGAATTGAAACATGGTCCTCTTGCTTTAGTTGATAAAAACATGCCTGTGATAGCAATCGCACCTAACGATGAATTGTTAGAAAAAATCAAATCTAATTTGCATGAAGTGCGCGCGCGAGGCGGCGAATTATTTATATTTACCGATAGCACTACGGGTGTGAAAGCAACTACCGAGGAAGGAGTTCATATTATTGAAATGCCGGTGATGGATTCCTTGTTAGCACCTATTGCTTACACAATTCCATTACAACTATTGGCATATCATGTAGCCGTGTTAAAAGGCACGGACGTTGATCAGCCAAGAAATTTAGCGAAGTCGGTGACGGTGGAGTAGTCAATTTTGAAACTTTCCGGTTGGCGGTGGGATAATTTCAGCAAACTCGTATACAATCCTCTATCAAGCGAGGTCCCTGATAAATTAAACCGGTATATAATTGAATTAAACTTGCGCCTGCTTTTATTTTTTCGAGAGCATCATCAGCTGTCATCACACCCCCAACAGCTATAATCGGTATCTTGTCCTTTAATTTTTGATGCAATTGATAAACAATTTGGGTTGATTTTGTAAATAACGGTTGTCCGCTTAAGCCGCCGTTTTCTTTTGCTAACTGCGAATCAGAAACTTTATCTCTGTCTAATGTGGTATTGGTTGCAATAACAGCATCAATTTTTTCTTCTAAAAAAATATCGCTCATTGCATTGATTTGTTCTATTGATAAATCGGGTGCAATCTTAACAACAATGGGTACATATTTATTATTTAATTCTAAAAAAATGGCTTGTTCTTTTTTGAGAGATTTCAATAATGCACTTAATGATTCACCATGCTGTAAATCTCTTAAATTTTGCGTATTTGGCGATGAAAGATTTACAGTCACATAACTTGCATATGGGGCAACTCGTCTATACAAATATAAATATTCTTCTACGGCTTCTTCATTAGGTGTCTCTTTATTTTTTCCTATATTGATTCCTAAAACGCCTTTGTATTTACTTTTTTTTATTTGTTCTATTAAATAATCCACACCTTTATTATTAAAACCCATACGGTTAATAATGGCTTTATCTGCAACTAAGCGAAATAATCTTGGTTTGGGATTCCCTCTCTGGGGTTTGCGTGTCACCGTACCAATCTCTATGAATCCAAATCCCAATGCAGCGAGTGCATCAATATAATCTCCATTTTTATCTAATCCCGCCGCTAAACCTACCGGATTTAAAAAAGTTAAGCCCATAATTTCGCACGGCTTTGATATTGGCTTAATGAATTCTTTAATCAAACCCATTGAATTAAGCAGTTTGAATGTCTTAAGGGTAATAGTATGAGAGATTTCGGGATCAAGTTTGAAGAGCAGGGGTTTAATAAGAGAATACATAGTTTTATCCTATCATCTGAATATCATTGCAAGACAATTGGAAAGTTCGCAGGAGTCAATGGAGATCCCTCGCTTCTCTCGGGATGACCTACGGTCATTTCGCACTCACAAAACTTGCTATTAACCATTTTGTTCCCGCATTTTCAAAACGAACTTGAATACGAGCATGTTCACCATGGCCTTCGCATTGCAATATCATGCCTTCACCAAACACATGATGTGTTACTCGTTGTCCCATATTTAAATTGCCAACTGATTTTTGCACCATGCTTTCAGACAACGTGACAGGCTTAGTCACTTTTGTTTTCATGCGTGCTTCATGCATTAATTCAGAAGGAATTTCTGTTAAAAAACGCGATGCTCTATGCCGTGATTCTTTTCCATGTAATCTTCTTACTTCTGCATAGGTAATAAATAATCTTTCTTTAGCACGTGTAATGCCTACATAACATAAACGACGTTCTTCTTCTAAGCCTTTTGGATCTTCCATGGACATATAATGCGGGAACAATCCCTCTTCACATCCACATAAAAATACGACTGGAAATTCTAATCCCTTTGCAGAATGCAATGTCATCAGTTGCACGCTTTCTTCAAATTTATCTGCTTGTCCTTCACCCGATTCTAACGCGGAATAAGATAAGAAAGCAGCTAACGGCTGCATATTTTCCATTCCTTCGCGAATTTCAAATTGACGCGCGGCGCTGACCAATTCCTCTAAGTTTTCTAAACGGGCCAACCCTTTTTCACCTTTTTCTTTGCGAAAATGTTCTATGAGACCGCTGTTATGAATGACATGTTCTACTTGTTCATACAATGCAAGATTTTTGGTATCTGAATAAAGATTTTCAATCAACTGTAAAAATAATTCTAATGATTTAGCTGCACGAGGAGGAAAATAATTTTCTTCTAATAATTTATTTGCAGATTTCCATAAAGATAATTGATTAAGCTCAGCTGTTTCACGCAGGGCAACAATTGTTTTATCCCCTATGCCGCGTGTTGGTGTATTTACAATGCGCTCGAATGCAGCATCATCATCCCGATTTGAAATCAACCGCAAATAACCTAATGCATCTTTAATTTCAGCACGTTCGAAGAAGCGTAAACCACCATATACCCGATAAGGCAAACCAAATTGCATTAAGGCTTCTTCAAGTACGCGGGATTGTGCATTTGAACGATAAAGAATCGCTATATCACTTAATGAATTTCCACTTTTTTGCCAATCACGAATACGATTTACAACAAAATGGGCTTCATCTAAATCATTAAAAGCAGAATAAACATTAATGAGCTCGCCTTCGTTACCCGCAGTCCAAAGATTTTTTCCTAAACGCTGCGAATTATTTTCAATTAAAGCATTGGCCGCCTTTAAAATATTTCCTGTTGAACGATAATTTTGTTCTAATCGAAATGTCATAGCGCCAGGAAAATCTTTGCAAAATCGCTGCAGATTTTCTACTTTGGCACCCCGCCAACCATAAATCGATTGATCATCATCACCCACTATCATGACATTATTTTCTTTTCCTGCTAATAAACGCACCCACGCGTATTGAATCGCATTGGTATCTTGAAATTCATCGACTAAAATACAACGGAAACGTTCTTGATAATGAGACAAAACTTCTGGGGTATTCGTCCACAGTTTATGTGTTTTTAAAAGTAAATCCGCGAAATCAATTAATCCTGCGCGCTGACAAGCCTCTTCATAGCTGCGATAAATTTTTATCATGGTACGAGTTGCAATGTCACCATAATCAGGCAGTTGACTCGCCTCAGTGCCTTCATCTTTTTTTCCGTTAATGAAATATTGTGCTTGTTTTGGCGGCCAACGATCTTCATCTAAATTAAGTGATGCGATCACTCGTCTTACCAAACGATATTGATCATCGGAATCTAAAATTTGAAATCCTTCCGGTAAACCTGCATCACGCCAATGAGAACGTAACAAACGATGCGCAAGACCGTGAAATGTGCCTACCCACATTGTTTTTGCAGCGGGGCCTAATAAATCTTCTATGCGCGAACGCATTTCAGTGGCCGCTTTATTGGTAAAAGTCACTGCAAGTATGTTGTGCGGGGATAAGCCCTGTTCTTCAACCAAATAAGCAATGCGATGTGTTAGCACTCTGGTCTTACCGCTTCCGGCCCCAGCTAATACAAGCTGATGCCCTAGCGGTGCACAGACCGCTTGGCGCTGGGCGTCATTTAAAGAATCGAGTATGATATCGTTTTTCATAGCGGGCTATTATGTCATCAATAAAAAAATCCATCTATCAAAATGCGCACTTTCTTTTAAGTGTGGCACAGCTCAAACAATTACCACCTGACCAAGGCGTAGAAATCGCAATAGTAGGCCGTTCTAATGCGGGCAAATCCAGTGTCTTAAATCAATTAACTCAAAACAAGGCTTTAGCGCGTGTCAGTAAAACACCTGGCCGCACACAGCATATTAATTTATTTGGTTTGGATGATTCCCGCCGCATTGCAGATCTTCCCGGGTATGGTTATGCCAAGGTTCCACCTGAAGTAAAAGCGAAGTGGCAAAAAACGCTAGATGCTTATTTGCGTTCACGCGAATGTTTGAAAGGACTTATTTTAGTCATGGATATTCGCCATCCTTTAAAGGAATTCGATTTACAATTATTAATGTGGTGCAATACGTGCAATCTACCTGTGCATATTCTTTTAAATAAAAGCGATAAACTTGCTACTGGCGCAATAAAAAAGACAGAACGCCTGGTAAAAGAAAAAATTGAACTTTTTGAGAACCCTATTTCTCTTCAACCTTTTTCTGCCATTAAAGGTACCGGTCTAAAAGAATTGAAAGAAATATTGAATTCCTGGTTTCAGTTGTAATTTAATTGTGATAAAAACTCACCTGTTGATAATTATTATTAAAGAGGTATTAATTTATGGGAATTAATTGTCGTAATTTTGGTAAAACCGTGGCTTTGGGTGTAGCTGGTGCTGCTTTAGGCGCTGTAAGCGGCTTGTTAACGAATGTTTATGTTTGCAACAATGGTGAATGGGCATGGACTGAAGAAAATGCACATGTTGTCCGTGGCTGTATTTTAGCCTTCGCTGGCTTTGGTTTTGCGTTAAGCGCTTTAAGCTCTATTGCGGGAAGAAATCTTGTAGGGTCTATCTGCGGCGGATCTACTCCTTCTCAAACTGGATATTCTCTTTTTACTGCATCTGCCGCTACACCAAATACAGGTAGCGCTAGTGTTGCTTTAGATATTCAAAATCCAAACAGCAGCGCCTCTCCTGCGCTTTAATCAAGTAAGTTTTTTAAAGCATTAACAAATGACACTATCCCATCGAAATGAACAACGATGGGATAGTTTGTTTACAATATTAATTCACGTTGCTTCGCTTTGATTTTTTAAAAGCTGGGCGAAAAGATTTTTCATCTTTTCTTGAAAATGAACGATTTTTTCTATCGCCGCGACCACTGGATCTTTCGTCTTTTCCAAAAGAATGTTTGCCTCTAGCAGATGAAGGACGCGATGATCTCTCATTAGATGATTTCTCATTAAATGATGGACGCTCTTTTCTATTCCCTACTGCAACAAACGGTCTATCATCGTTAAATTTTCTTTTGCCAGAAGCTCGTCTTGATTTATCACCCTTATCTGAAAATGTTCTTTCTTCTTTTTTGTAAGATGGCCTTTCTTTTTTCTTTCCCGTAAATGAACGTGAATCTCTATCAGATTTTTCATGTCGGAAATTTTTTCCAAAACCGCCTTTGCTTTTATTTTTATTTCCATTCCCAGGGGAAGCTTGTTTTTGCTTTGGCTCTAATCCTTCAATCGTTTCCTTTTGAATTTTTTGACCGGTGTAACGTTCAATTTTTTGTAATGCACGCATATCATGCCCAGTAACAAAAGAAATCGCTTTACCTGATTTTCCTGCGCGACCAGTGCGCCCAATTCTGTGTACATAATCTTCTGAAAATTTAGGTAAATCAAAATTGATGACATGTGTTAAATCGGCAATATCAATTCCTCGAGCAGCGACATCGGTTGCAACCAGGAATTGAATTTTTCCACGTCGTAATTGTTCTACAGTACGATTACGCACACTTTGTCTTAAATCACCATGTAATGCTGCGGCTGAAATCCCTTGATCACGTAAATCACCGGCTAATTTATCAGCATTGATTTTTGTAGCAGAAAAAATAATTGCTTTAAAAATATTTCCATTGGCTACAAAATGCTGCAACAATCTTGCTTTATGAGCAGCGTTATCTGCCATATAAATTTCTTGTTTAATATTGATTGGACTAATCTTCTCTTGAGATAAATCAATTCGAACAGGATTTTTTAATAATTGACTAACAACTTGTGAAATTCGGTTATCTACCGTTGCGCTAAATAATAAAGTTTGTCTATTGCCTGGCGTTTTCTTAGCAATTTCTTTTACATCATCAATAAATCCCATATCTAACATACGATCTGCTTCATCTAGAACTAGCATTTCGATATTAGATAAATCGATGCGTTTATTGTCCATGTGATCTAACAACCGCCCTGGTGTTGCAACCACAACATCAACGTTTCTAGATAAGTCCCTAATTTGCTGACGATAAGACATACCGCCAACTAAACTAACAATATTAAAACGTAAAAATTTTCCGTATTTTCCTGCTGCTGTTGTTATTTGGCTCGCTAGTTCGCGCGTGGGCGTTAAGATTAATACGCGTGGTTTTTTACTGGATGTTGTTTCTTTTAATTTGTGTAATGCAGGAAGCACAAATGCTGCTGTCTTTCCTGTGCCCGTTTGAGCTGAAGCGACTAAATCTTTTCCTTCTAAAATATCAGGAATACATCGTGATTGAATTGGTGTGGGTTTACTGTAACCACAAGATTGAATTGCTTTTGTTATTTGTGTATCTAAATTTAATTGTGCAAATGTCATAAAAATATTTTTCCTCAAATAAAGTAATATCAGGCATCCTCGCTTTTGCAAGGATGACTATTCATTGCCAATCAAACCTAGAAACTTTAAGGCGGTAATCCCACCTAAGCATTGATCAATCAGAAAGGGGAATAACGATATTGGTAATGATAACGGTGTATCAAAATCTATTATGGCCACAAATTAGGCAAAAAAGCAAGAACTATTCCAATAAAAACTTTATTGAAGCCTTGTTGGATTCTGTTATTATCCGAAAAATGGAATGTGATCCCGCTTATTCATGCGGTACAAAATTTAATGGAGTCAATTTTGCATGGGAAAAAATAAGAACTTCAATCTCCCCACCTCAGAAACCCCTCTTATCCCAGCAAATCAAACCCTACCCGAAATTACACTCAGAGCGCTTATATTAGGCGTTGTATTAACCATTATTTTAGCCGCGGCCAATGCTTATCTTGGACTAAAAGTAGGACAAACCATTTCCGCTTCTATACCTGCTGCCATTATTTCTATGAGTATTTTGCGCTTTTTCCGTCAATCAAACGTTTTAGAAAATACCATGGTACAAACCATGGCATCCGTTGGTGAATCATTAATTTCTGGGATTGCATTTATTTTACCGGCGTTAATTATTTTGCATGCTTGGGATGGATTTTATTATTGGCAAACCGTTTTAATTGCATTACTGGGTGGCATCTTAGGCGTTTTATTTACAATCCCATTACGACGAGCATTATTAATGGATAAAACATTGCGATATCCTGAAGGTGTTGCAATTAGTAATGTCTTAAAAGCCAGTCTTACCAGTGAAAAAGCCGATATGAATGCTTTACTTGCCGGAAGTGCCGTTGGTGCATTGATTTCTTTATTTCAAACGGGTTTTCAAATTTTAACGGATACTTATGATAAGTGGATGAATTCTACTTCTACTTTATTTGGATTTAGTTTAGGTCTTTCTCCTGCGCTCATTGCCGCAGGATATATTGTGGGTGTCAATGTTGCAATTAGTTTTTTAGTAGGCATTTTCATTGGTTGGTTAGCCGGTGTTCCTATTCTAAGTCATCTCTATGGAATCGCTGATTTTAGTAATCCTAACGAATCCGTTATGACACTGTATCACGAACATATTCGTTATATTGGTGTTGGTACAATGTTGATAGGTGCGCTGTGGACTCTATGTACGCTTGCTAAACCCATTTTTCAAAGTATTCTTTCTTCATTAATTTCATTACGAGATATCAAACAAAATGGCGACACCCGTCTTAGAACAGAGCGTGATATCCCTATCAATTATGTTTTTTGGGCTGCGATTTTTATTTTAATTCCTATTTTTATTTTAATTTCATCACAAATGATTTCTGCAGATACACAAATTACACGTTCATTCCGAACCATCATTTGTGCGTTTAGTGCTATTTATGTTTTAGTAGGCGGCTTTTTGTTTTGTTCCATTTCTGCTTACTTTGCTGGATTAATTGGTTCATCGAATACGCCTGTTTCTGGTTTATTAGTATCTGCTTTATTAATTTTATGTTTATTAATTCTAGCATTTTTTAGTGCTTCTCATGGAATTAATGGAAATGAAATGGCGGGTGCAATTTTAGGAATTGGAACCTGTGCCATTATTGGTGTAGGCGTTTCAATTTCAAATGACACAATGCAAGATTTAAAGGTAGGACAAGTGGTTGGTGCTACTCCCTGGAAGCAACAAGTCATGCTAGTTGTTGGCGTTATGATTTCTGCTTTTGTTGTTCCTCCTATTCTGGATCTTTTATATAACGCATATGGAATAGGCGGTGTATTCCCTCATCCCGGTATGAACAAAGCTCAAATGTTATCTGCACCCCAAGCTGGATTAATGGCCACTGTTGCACAAGGTGTTTATGCGCATAACTTAGAGTGGTCAATGATAATTCTTGGTGCGGTCATTGCTGTTATTTGCATCATCGTTGATGAAGCTTTAAAAAAATATGCAACAAGACTTCCTGTATTAGCAGTTGGATTAGCTATTTATCTTCCTATGAGCACAACTGTTCCTGTTGTCATTGGCGGTTTGCTTGCTCATATTATTAATGTGCAAATTAAGAAACGCTATAGACCCGTTGTTAAAAATGAATCGAATATTGCATCCAGACGCCACAAAGGTTTACTATTGGCCTGCGGAATTGTAGCAGGATCATCCATTATGGGCGTCATTCTTGCTATTCCCTTCGCGATTAAACAAAGTTCTGATGCTATTAAATTAATGCCTGATAATTACTTATTTATGGCACCTTATTTAAGTATCGTTATCACTGCGATAATGTGTTTTTGGATTTATAAAGTTGTAATGAAATAATCGGCAGCATTTAACCTTAAGGAAACCTTAAGACTTCTGTATTTTTTTAGAACAAATCTATTTACTTTTCTGATAGCATTGAGTAAAATAAGCGCACTTTTATGATTAGATAGAAAAACGAGGAAACATGTTAACAAAAGCAACCACAAATCAGGTTCAATCTGCATTGGATTTGATGAATAAAGATTTTTTTGCCGCTATTTTATCGTTTCTTCCTGCGAAAAAAGTAATATCTATAATGACAGTTTCTAAAGTTTTTAACATAGCTTGTTTAATTGCTATGAAAGGAAAATTACCTATTCACTTCCCTCATTATGTTCCAAAAGCAATAGAAAACGCAAAAGTAAAAGAAAAAAAATCTTCATTACAAATATATCAAGCTAATCATCATAATAATATGTTTAAGCAGGCTTATGATTTAGATTACAAAAGTGTAGAAGAAAAACCAGAAAAAACAGTTAAATTCAGTAATCATGTTGTTAAAGTTTTTGAAATCGCAAAAGAAGATAATATCGATGCATTAAATGCTCTCTTCCCAGAACATATCACTTTAAAAGATTTTATTACGCACCAAGATATGCAAGAAGGTTCTCCTCTTTTTTGGGCGAAAAAAAATAAATCGCAACGTGTATTGGATTTTATTTATAAAAATTTAGTATTACCCTTATTTAACAAAAAAGACATTCACTTTGCTGATGAATATCAGAATACATTATTGCATTGGGCAGTTTTATGTAATCAATCTGTTGACGTAGTACAGAAATTAATAGCATCAGGAGCGGAAATAAATGCTACCAACAGTGAAGGAAATACAGCTCTTCATGCTGCCGTATCTATCAAAAATCAATTCTTAATTAATCATTTATTAAGTTATGATAAAATTAATTTAAATATCCAAAATAAAAAAGGTGTAACAGCTGCCTATTTAGCAGCAGAAAATAACGACGTGGCTACACTTCAAAAATTACAAACCAAACAAGCTGATATTCATTTAACTATGCATGCTGAATTAGGTGGAGACTCGCCTCTGCATGCAGCTGCACGGAATGATAGTGTAGAAGCGATAGAATTTTATTTAAAAAGTGGAGCAGACGTCAATCTTGTTTGTAGCAACAATGAAACTGCTATTTATTTTGCTTGTGAAAAAGGAAATATTAAAGCAGTCAAACGCTTATTGAAAGAGCCTGGAATTGATATTAATCAAATAAATAAAAAATCCGGTGTGAACGCACTTTTTATTGCTACGCAAAACAACCATTTTGAAACAGTCAAATTACTTTTAAGTTCAAATAAAATTAAAAATATTAATGAACAATTTAAATTAAACGCCACTGTTTTATTTATGGCTGCAAAAATAGGGGCCGCAAACCTTTGCACTTTATTGATTTCATTTGGTGCTGATAGAACAGCAAAACTTTCCAATGGTAAATCCATTATGCAAATTACCTCTTCAAATGAAGTTAAAGCAGCTCTTTCAGAAGCAAACTCTCAAAAATCTTTTAAATTCAATTAGTTAATTTTTGCTTCACGTTTCTTTTTTTAGCCTATACTTTAAGGTATATAAACCTTAAAACGAGGGTTAAGAATATGCCTGAATTGATATCAACTAAGATAAATGAACTTGATAAAGAAGTTGGCCGTATTCCTAATATAAAAGTTCCACAAAAAAATGAAGTTGTAAAATGGATAAATCGTGAATATAAAAATGCATCTGTGGATAAAGGAATAAAGTTTGGCCAAAAATTTTATCAAGATTTAAAAAAATACTTTAAAGACAACCCAGAATTAATAGGCCCGGTAATAGGCCGGGTTGGAAAAGTTATTACAAGTGTTGGGGGAGATTTTGCAACAGATTTTTTAAATGGAATAAAAGCTGCGCAAGCAGATGAAAAAAAACATACTGCTTCAACCTCTGCTACGGCTTCAACCTCTGCCTCTGCTTCAGCTACGGCTTCAACATCAGCTACAACCGATACCAAACATGTAAAAACAGATGATGAGGATTTTTCTGCAGCTCCATCCGACTCCCGAAGTCAATCAAAAGCCGTTGCGGGTAAAGCTATACCCGTTGCAACGACTTCTGAATCATCACTTGCAGAGATTCAAAAAGCAAGTGATAGACTTAATTCACAACTTGCTGCTGTCGATAAAGCAGTGGACAAAGTGTTAGTCGAAGCAGCAAAAGATCCTTCTTCGGTGATTGATCAATCTTTTATTTCAGATCTTACGCAAAATTTTTATCTCGCTCAACAGTCGCAAACGTTAGATGATTTAGAATTATTCAAACAAAATAAAAAATTTGCCCAGTCAGCATCTGGACGTGAAATAGAAAGATTGATTTATGATGAGAATCAAAACCCAGCCGAAAAAGCGTTAAAACATTTAGTAGACTCATTAGGAACTTTAAAAAATGATTATCCTAAATTGCTACGAGAAGAACGAGAAGCAGAAACACGTACATCATTATTTGAAGTTAAAGAAGACAGTACAATATTAACAAGTTACAATGACCGTTCAGCAATGGACCGTGTAGCGACAAAATTACATAGCCATTTATCGAAAACTATGAAAGAAGTGCATGAGGAGGTAGTTAACTACAGAAATGAATTTTCCGCTGCTATTAACAAAATCCAAGACGCTACTCCCGAAGCGAAAGCACTCAAAGCGCTTGAAGAATCAATTAAAGTTAAAGAAGCTGAAATTCGAGACAAAGTAAATAAAGCTTTCCCTCCTAAAACCCATCTCGAAAAATTAGCGGAGCCAAAACACGGTAAACCTGGTTCAACCCTAAGTATTGCGTCTGGTATCCATACATCACCTGATAAAACGAAATACGTTGAACCACCCAAGGCAAGGTCAAATGCACCATCTGCTTCAACATCTTCATCTCATACAGCTACTCATTCAGCCCAAGCTAGCGCAGATAAGGATGATGCTACAAAAAAGAAAGGGCTTCACCATTAGAAAATAGCGCTGCTTACGCTCTTTCAAAAGAAAAACTAATCACTTCTGAAATGGTATTTTTATTTAATGTCAGCATCATTAATCTATCCACTCCCAATGCAACTCCTGCGCAATCAGGAAGTCCTTGAGATAAAGCAGCTAAAAAATTTTCATCAATAGGCACTGGATCAATGCCCATTTGACTACGTTGTAATAAATCCTTTTCAAAACGTTTGCGTTGTTCTTTTGCGTTTTGTAATTCGTGAAAACCATTTGCTAATTCAATGCCTTTAAAATAAACCTCAAATCGAGAGGCTACTGGTGGATCTTCTTCGAAGCGAATTTTAGCAAGTGCTGCTTGTGTCATCGGAAAATCATAAATAAAAACCGGTTTTTCTTTTCCAATATGCGGTTCTATACAGTGCGTTAATAATAAATCTAACCAAAAATTTTTATCGGTTTTTTCTAAAGAAAATTTTAAATTATTTTGTTCAGCACATTGTTGAAACTCTAATAAGGTTGCAGTATGGGGATTTATTTGTAAAAACCTTTGAAATAATTGTGCGTAACTACAACGTTCAGCGGGTTTAACATTTAAAATGGTTTGTAACAATAAATCCATTTCATCCATTAAAGCATGATGATCAAACCCAATTCGATACCATTCCAACATGGTAAATTCTGGATTATGATTTTTACCCACTTCTCCTTGTCGAAACGCTTTACAGATTTGATAAATAGACCCAATACCGCAAGCCAATAATCTTTTCATAGCGTATTCAGGCGATGTTTGTAAATACACTCTCTTTTCTTGTGAAGCACCTATCTCTTTGTATAAAGCAGGGATACCCATCACATGAGGATCTGTAACAGACGCGTGCGAAATTAATTGTGTATCCACTTCTAAAACATTTCTTTCCGCAAAAAATTGCCTGATTTTATTAATAAGAACCGAACGCTGTTTTAACACCTCTATGGTTGCTGAGGGGGACATTGTCTATTCTTTCGCTCTAGAGACATATTCACCCGTCCTAGTATCCACTTTGATCACTTCCCCTTCCGCAACAAACAAAGGTACACGTACAACAGCACCCGTTTCTAATTTTGCGGGTTTACCGCCCCCACCTGATGTGTCGCCTCTGACACCGGGGTCGGTTTCTACAATTTTTAAATTCACGAATGTTTGAGAGACTACGCCGAGCGGAGTGCCGTTCCATAATGTAAGCACACAATTATCTTGATCTCTTAACCATAGCTTAGTATCGCCCACATGAGCTTCATCCATGACATATTGTTCAAAGGTTTCACCACACATAAAATGCCAGTGAGTTCCATCGCTATAAAGAAATTGCGCTTCTATATCAACCACATCTGCCGCTTCCAGGGTGTCCCCAGACTTATAGGTACGTTCGACTACACGCCCCGTTTTGAGATTTCTATATTTGATTCGATTAAACGCCTGGCCTTTGCCTGGTTTTACAAATTCATTTTCTACGATGGAGCAAGGGTCATTATCAATCATGACCTTCATCCCACCGCGGATTTCATTGGTACTATAAGATGCCATTGAGTCTTTCTCCTTAAGGAAGTTGGCATATGATAATCGTTTATTGGAAATATGCAAAATTGAAAAGTGGCAATTATTTATTAATGATGTAAATACAGATATTGGTATCTAACATTATTTTCATTTAAACAATTCTTCTCTTATTTGATGTGTTTTTTGTTGATTACGTTCTAGATTAATATCTTTTGAAAAATGTTTTAGACCCGCCATTAACATGGACCAGGGATGATTTTTGGGGATAAGTACAATCGTTTCGCCAACTTTTTTAATAAAGACTTCTTTTCCGTTTAAACGAAACTCTTTCGGCAATCTCACTGCTTGACTTTGACCATTTTGGAATAATTTAGCAATCTTCATATAAGCTTCTCAATAAGTACATATTTAAAAATATATACTATTTCTCAAGCTAATGCTTGCTACTGAAAAAGATAATTATTATCCTATACAGCCAATTAAAAAATTTATCACTATGAAATCAATAAGTTGGCAAAATGCCTTAATGAATGCCATCACTAATCCGCAAGAATTAATTACTTTATTAAATCTTGATATGGATTTATTGGAAAAAGCACAAGCTGCAGCAAAACTTTTTCCTTTAAAAATTCCTCGCGGATTTCTAGCGAGGATTAAAAAAAACGACCCCGATGATCCTCTGTTGCTACAATTTCTTCCCCTGGGTTTTGAGTTAGAAGAACATCCTTTTTTTTCTAAAGATCCTTTAAAAGAACTCAATTTTAATCCTGTGAATGGATTACTACATAAATATCATGGTCGGGTGTTATTAACCTTAACGAGCGTTTGCGCAATCAATTGCCGATTTTGCTTTCGCAGGCATTTTCCTTATGAAAAAAATAATCCTGGAACTGCAGGTTGGGAAAAAACGTTAGAATATATTGCAAAAGATAGCTCTATTTCTGAAGTGATATTAAGTGGCGGCGATCCATTAGTTGCGAATGATCACTTACTCGATCAATTCACAAAAAAATTATGTGCTATTCGCCATATAAAACGTTTAAGAATTCATAGCCGGCTTCCCATTGTTTTACCTGAACGTATTTGCGATGAATTACTTGCCTGGATAAAAGACTTACCCCTTAAAGTGATATTAGTGACCCATACAAATCATCCGAATGAAATTAATCATGAAGTAACCCACGCAATCGATAAACTCAAAAATATCAATGTGACTTTATTAAATCAAAGCGTCCTTCTTAAAAACGTGAATGACAATGCTCAAACTTTAATTGAATTAAGCGAAAAATTATTTGAAATAGGAATTTTACCCTATTACTTACACATTCTCGATAAAGTACAAGGATCTGCTCATTTTGATCTGCCAAGAGAAAAAGCTTTTGCACTTCACCAAGAAATGGCAATTCGTTTACCAGGCTTTTTGGTCCCCAAATTAGTCTGTGAACAACCCGGCGCCAAGGCTAAATCACCCGTTTTTTTCTTATAGATTTACACAGTCTAATTTAAGAACATTATTTTTGTGGAAAAAGTCTTATGCGTTCACAGTAAACGTTAATCGTTTGATTTGATTAACATTTTTTTAAAAAAACTTGCGTTTTTTAGTTGTTACAAATAGTTTTAAGCCAATTCTAACAGTTTACAAGGGAGTTAATCACACTGTTATCCACAGAAATTGTGGATAACTATGGTATGCTTTTTTATAACAAATCAAGGTTAAAGGATTTTACAAAATGCCAACCTCCATTCCTGTGTTAATTGTAGGTGCTGGTCCTACGGGTCTTAGTATGGCGTTTGAATTAAAAAGGCATGGGGTTGATTTTCGTATTATCGATAAACAAATTAAACCCGTAAAAACTTCAAATGCTTTGGGTGTTCAAACAAGAACATTAGAAGTTTGGGATGATATGGGTCTTGTTAAAGAAATGCTCGCCCAAGGCTGTCCGATAAAAGGTTTTAATATTTACGCTAATAAAAAACAAATTGCGCATGTGTATCCCTTCGAATTATTGAGTTTATATCCCTTCGTATTAGCTCTCTCTCAACAACACACCGAAGAAATTTTAATTAAACATTTAGAAAGTCAAAATGTGAAAATTGAAATGAACGTCGATATGATTGATTTAAAACAACAAGAAAATAACTGTTTGATTACCTTAAATCACGCTGATGGAAAAAAAGAAACTATAGAAACAACGTGGGTTATTGGCTGTGATGGCGCGCATAGTTATATTCGTGAAAAATGCAACATTCCTTTTCAAGGTAAAGAACTTCCACAACATTTTGTTTTAGCCGATACTGTCCTAAAAACAGATTTACCTTCAAATCAAGTCCATGCGTTTTTATCTGAAAAAGGGCCCTTATTTTTTATAAGATATGATGATAAATATTTTCGAATCATATTAGAAGTTTCCGCAATACCTGAATTAGCTAACGCAAAAACCATCTCGTATGAGCAATTAAAAAATTTGGTAAAAGATCGCTGCTTTCTTCCCATCGAAATTGAAGAACCTATTTGGAATTCTGGTTTTTGGATTCACGAAAGAATGGCCTCAACCTTCAGACAAAATAATCTATTTTTACTAGGAGATGCTGCTCATATTCACTCACCGGCCGGTGCACAAGGAATGAATACGGGGATTCAAGATGCCTATAATCTTGCATGGAAATTAGCATCCGTCATAAAAAAAACCTCACCCCCAGAGCTCTTAAACACTTACAATCAAGAACGATTGCCTTTTGCAAAAAAAATTCTTAAAAACACAACTTTCTTAACCCATTTTGTTAGTTTAAAAAATCCATTTTTATGTGCTTTGAGAAATTTATTCCTATCTCATTTACTTAAAATTAAAAAATTTCGTAATAAGGTTTTTTCTAATCTCACTCAATTAAATATTTATTATAAAAATAGCGGTCTCACAAAAGATTGTTTAGGCGCAAAGAAAGGCCCCAAAGCAGGTACTCGCTTATTAGATGCAAAATACAATGATACCCAATCACTAATGGATCACGTGAGAGGAACAACCTGGTGTTTATTAGTTTTCTTTGATAAAAACTTGAATTTCAGTCTAGGCCCAATTCAAGAAACCCTTGAAAAAAAATTTGGTTCCTGCGTTAAACTGATCGGGATAAGTTTGAATCCTTTAAATGCCTTAATGGAAAGTGTTGTCTGTGAAACAATTTTTGATATCAATAAAGTTTTGCATCAATTATATGAAATAAAAGGCACTACTTTTTTTCTTATCCGGCCTGATAAGTATATTGGGTTTAGGGGAAATGAAAAGGATGAAAAAATACTATTTGAATATTTACATCAGTTTTTACAATCCCGCTCTATTTAGTCTTATAATAACGATTTCTTTAATTTTTCAATTGAATAATGCGTGCCGCGCCAGACTACGCCTTTATGCCGATAAACCGCTGAAACTGAATTCCATACTGTAAATAATAAAATTGACATGCCAATGGGATAAGAAAATGCATAGCGTTTTAAAACACCATATTGTTTTGCAACAAATAAAAACAAATATAATGTTAACCCTATATTAATTAAATTTAAACCTTGCACCCAACCTTTAAAAAAGGTGGCGGCAATAAAAGGCCAAATAAAAAATAATAATGCGAATATAAAATCTCTGAGAATGGGAAATAGTTTATAGTTGAAATAGGCAAAACTATTTTTTTCAAGGCCTGTGATCATCTCTTTTAATGAGCTATACCATTTAAATTCCACGAAATCTTGCCCATCAACAATATCTTGCATATATCCATTTTTCTTAAACAATGCTCCTAACTTTAAGTCATCTAAACATTCCATGGCAATGGTTTTATGACCGCCGCATTCTTGATAAGCTTGTGTTCTTACCAAATTAAAGGCGCCGCGACCCATGGATTTACGACTCCATAAATATCGTATACGCCAAGGTTTCATTGTCATATTGTAAGAAACATAATGAGCTAGCATTAAAGTTTTAAACCAGTACTGATTGCAAGGATGTCTTTCCTGAAGAGTAAGATGGTCTAATTTATTTTCTACGGCATAAGTTATCGCTTTAGATAGTGTATCTTTATGCATAGTCACATCTGCATCCGTAAACAAGAACCATTCTCCAGACGCTTGTTGTGAAGCTGTATGCAAAGCATGGCTTTTGCCGAACCAATTCTCTGGCAAATGATTGATGTGTATTACTTCTAGTTTGGAATATTCTTTTTTAAGTCGATTTAAAATATCAGGTGTCTTATCAGTTGATCTATCATTAATCGCTATCACATTATAATTTGGATAATCTAAATTTAATAAAGAAATTAAACTCGCTTCCAGGTTTTTTTCTTCGTTTAATGCGCTTAAAATAATTGTTACTGATGGCAGCTTATTTATAGGAAGGGGCTCTTGATGAGATAGTTTTTTTATTTTTTTAAAGCCAATTCTAAATTCCAATATTAAATAAATTAAATATATCTGTGTGGCAATCGCAATATAAATTAATAAATTTGCCATGAAAAATCCTTTTTATAAAAACGCATACTTAGCAATAAATGCCAATGTTAAGGCAATTATAGCAAAATTAAGATCATTAAACTTACCTGTTAGTAATTTAATCGCGGTAAATGAAATGAAACCAAAAGCGATTCCATCCGCAACCGAATAAGTTAACGGCATCGTTATAGATGTTATTACCGCTGGGACATATTCAGTCGCATCATCCCAATTCACTTCTATAAAAGCTTTAGCCATTAAACATGCCACATAAATTAATGCGGGAGCAGTAGCAAAAGAAGGGACAGATGCAGCAAGAGGCGACATAAATAAAGCCAAAACAAAAAATCCCGCCACAACGATTGCCATTAAACCGGTTCGGCCTCCTGCTTTTACCCCTATCGTGCTTTCTACATAACTCGTGGTGGTAGAAGTACCTAACGCAGCACCTACAATTGCCGCGGAACTATCCGCTAATAAAACACGCCCAATTCGAGGTAGTTTTCCTCTGACATCCATAAAACCTGCTCTGTAAGCTATACCGATTAAGGTGCCAGTATTATCAAATAAATCGACAAAAAGAAAAGCAAATACAATGGTGACCAACCCTAAGCTTAATGCCCCTTTCAAATCCATTTGTAAAAAGGTGGGCATGATACTCGGTGGAAAAGAAAAAAATCCTTTAAACGTTGTTAATCCCAATAGGATTCCTATTATTGTTACACTTAAAATACTAATGATGATTGCACCTAATACTTCCATGACATCCAAAGCAACCATCAATAAAAAACCAAATATAGCCAATAATGTTGTTGCATTATGAAGATTCCCTAGCTTTACTAAGGTTGCTTCACTTCCAACAATAATTCCTGCTGTTTTAAATCCAATAATTCCCAAAAACAACCCAATGCCAGAGACAATGGAAACCTTCAAAGATTTGGGGATGCTATTAATAATGTATTCTCTGACAGGAAAAAGACTTAAAAGAAGAAATATAAGACCTGATATAAAAACTGCTCCTAAAGCAGTTTGCCAACTGTGTCCAGCGCCTAATACCACGCTATAAGTAAAATAAGCATTAAGCCCCATTCCAGGCGCAAGCGCGATAGGATAATTGGCTATTAACCCCATCAGCGCAGAGCCAAATGCAGCAGCAAGACAAGTCGCGACAAAAACAGCACCTTTATCCATACCCGTTAAAGAAAGCACTGAAGGGTTTACAAAAATAATATAGGACATGGTCAAAAAGGTAGAAATGCCTGCGATCACTTCTGTGCGAACGGAGGTATTGTTTGCTTTTAATTTAAATAATTTATCTAACATGATAAGCCTTTTGTTAACGCTATAATCTCACAAGGATATTTAGCGTTTCAAGTGTCAGGGTGAAGTTATTCCTTGCACAAAAAACAGTATTCTTGTATTTTCTTGAAATAAAGTTAATCAGAAAAAAGAGAAAATAAATGCTGGATACATCCAAAAAGAGGGGGAAACCGTTAACCGTTTTCACCCTGGTCATGATGACTGTGATTGCCATTGATAGCTTAAAAAATCTTCCTGTGAATGCGCAGTATGGCAGCAGTTTGATTTTCTTTTATTTAATGGCAACCCTTTTATTTTTTATTCCTTCAGCCTTAGTTGCTGCAGAACTTGCGACCGCTTGGCCGCAAACAGGTGGTATTTACATTTGGGTACGTGAAGCTTTTGGTAAACGACTGGCTTTTCTTGCTGTCTGGATCCAATGGCTTTATCAAATTATCTGGTATCCGACTATTTTATCGTTTATTGCTGTAACCGCGGCTTATCTTATTAGTCCTACTTATGCAGAAAATAAAACTTTTATCTTTGTTACCATTTTAAGTGTTTTTTGGTTTGCTACTTTTCTTAACTGTAAAGGACTTAAACTTTCGAGTATGGTCAGCACTTGGAGCGCTTTAATTGGTGTTGTGATTCCAATGCTTTTTATAACCGCTTTAGGCGCCTATTGGATTTATAGCGGGAATGCCATTCAAATTCATTTTTCTGGTGAGACAACTTTAAGTAATTCATTCACTATCGATAATCTGCGTTTATTTATTACTTTATTATTTAGTTTAATGGGGATTGAATTAATTGCTGTACATGCAGGCGATGTTGAAAACCCTTCCTCAGATTACCCGCGTTCCATTATTATTTCTGCGATTATTATTTTAGCGACTGTCATTCCTTCCTCTTTAGCTATCGCTGCTGTCATTCCTAAAAAACAAATTGGTCTGGCTTCTGGTGTGATTGAAGCTTTTACCATTTTTTTAAATGCTTTTCATTTAAAATGGTTTACACCTGTCGTTGTATTAGCGGTTGCTATCGGTAGTTTTGGAATCTTTTTTACTTGGTTATTGGCAGCAGCACGCTGCTTACTGGTGGCCGCACAAGATGGTTCTCTACCTTCTTTTTTACAAAGAACAAATAAAAAAGACATGCCAATTACCTTATTAATCACCCAAGGCGTTATTTTTTCTTTGTTAAGCGCCGCTTTTATTTTTATGCCAACAGTGAGCAGTGCTTTTTGGATGTTAACCGTTTGCTCTTCGCAGTTAGCATTAATTTATTATATTTTCCTCTTTGCTTGCGCAATAAAGCTTAGATTTAAAAATCCTCATGTGAAAAGACCTTTTAAAGTGGGTAAAAACAATTTTATTATCGTTAGCATTTGTTCTATCGCCATTTTGACTTGCCTTATTTCAATTGGATTTGGTTTTATTCCACCCCCAGAGGCAACCACAAGCAGTTTGCTCACCTACGAAATCTTCTTAAGCGGTTTAATCATTACAGGTTCAGGAGCCGCATTGCTTATTTATCGAATTTGTCATAAAGAATAACGTTATACTTTGGCCGGCCACCACATTGACACTTGAGCAATTTAGGCACATATTGGAGGTATCCCTGACTTGATTTCTTGAAAGGACGTCCACAATGGCTCGCTCTTGGAATGATGAGTTAAAAGTTAACCTTATTAAAAAATTTGGCGATAAAATTGGTCAAGTTTTAAGTAAAAAATACA
>Ga0207151_1040_pt1 | contig 31657 bp, 19 predicted proteins | sample Alteio_BWMinHeat_29_FD_153523 | JGI IMG/M metagenome (GOLD analysis project Ga0207151, IMG submission 153523) | Enriched cells from forest soil in Barre Woods Harvard Forest LTER site, Petersham, Massachusetts, United States -... | ecosystem: Environmental > Terrestrial > Soil > Temperate forest >... | reverse complement strand
GCCGCCTGAACTAAAGAGCGGTTTATGCCAATAGGCGAGTGTGCAGGCAGCAGGATGCGCTGCAACATCGGCCTGCAGCCATTTTTCCTGGCGTGAGCCAGCATCGCATCCGCCAACGGCGATGCATTCACTGTTCAAAACGACGATATGCCAGGAGCCAAGCTCGTAGCTGTAGTAGCCATTTTGGGGGTCGCCCGCGGCGGCACCAAAATAATTAAAGTACGGGGTGGCGCCAGAAGCGTGAAACTCGTGATTGCCCGGTGAGGGACGAGTGCGCGATTTCACGCGGCCCCAGGTCTTGTCGTAACACTCGAAATTCTCTTTCGAACCATCCGGATAGGCGAGATCGCCGGGAACCATCACCGTTCCCGGAATTAGCTCGATGAGTTTAGCGGTGGCTTCCGCGCCGGTGAGGTCGCGGCAGTCGGCGATGTCCCCAGCGCCAACGAGGACAGCAGACTGCTCCTTTCCACGAGGCGCGGGCGAGGATTGCGGCCGAATGCTCGGTGTGCTAACGAGAAGGGTTGTTACAAATAAAAGACTTAAGCCAGCGAACCGCGTCTTCATTTCAAACCTCTCAGCCGATTCGATGATTCGGATACTAAAGTTCGCGGGCCAGACCGAGTTGTATTTAACCGGCAGGTCAAAATACATTTGGCTTCTCCTAGCACACCGAGTCCAACTGGAATTTGTCTCCTCGATGCTTTGCTGGCCCACCACGTCCTTGAACATACAACGGTTGAGAGGGGCTAGCCGGTTCTTGAGATGCCTTCCGCCAAGATGCCCGCAGTACATCTCCGCCCAGACAACGTACCGCACCTATCACTGGAAACCTGACACAGAAACAAAGGCCGGAGCCCGAGGGCACTCAGCCTCGAACCCCGGCCATTGTTGGGGTGTTAAAACCTGAAGCGCAACATAAACTGCAGCTGCCTCGGCAAACCGTTGCCCGTGTTGGTGCCAAGACCGTTCACCGAGGAAGTGATCAGGCTAAAGTTGGACACCGGCGCGAACACAAAGGGGCCGGTTGGATTGCCGTTGGCGTCCACGGCCGGCTGCGTAAAGGTAAATGCGAGATTGCCGTAATCACCGAGCTGGGTGTGATTGAAAACGTTGAATACTTGAACTCCAAACTGCAAGCCGAGTCGCTCGGACAGTTTTGTTTCCTTCATCAGGGCCGTATCCACCTGCCAGATGTCCCGCGCGCGAATCAGACCATTTGCGGCATTGCCAAATCGCGTCACAGCTCCCGGTTGGGCATTCGGGTCCGTGCTTAGCGGCGGCGCCTGGAAGGCAGCCGGGTTGACCTGGGGTACGCCATTCGGCCCGTTGGGGAGATAGAGCGGAACTCCGGGAACGATGTCAGGCCGCTGATTGGTCTGGTCGTTGCCATCGGGGAGCTGGAAGTTTGACTGATAACTCAAGGTAGGGGTGAGGGGATGGCCGGTATGCCAAATCCCAACACCGCTCAATTCCCAGCCTCCAACAACTTTCCCGAGAACTCCACCCTCATGCAGATAGGCCTTGCCGGGTCCAAATGGGAGTTCATAGACGGCGTTCATTGAGAAATTGTGCCGAATGTCGAAGGCACTGGGGCCCTTATCGCATTGACGGCAGTTTACGTTTTCCGGTGCGTTGGATTCGCCACCGCCCGTTGCACCATCGTTAATGGAATGAGAGAAAGTGTAGTGCGTTTGGAAAGAAAGACCGTTCGTGAACCTCCGCTCCAAAGCAACAAACAAGGCGTGATAGGTACTCTGCCCGATATCGTGCTTGAAATCGACGGAACCATAAGGATCGATCGTGAAGGTCGGATCATTTGGATGGGCGGGATCCGGGAAAAATTGATCCAGGGGGCGGTAGCAATCATTATTGTTCGGATTAATCACCACCGGGATCTTGCAGAGATTTACGGCGCCACGCGAAAACAAGTGCACGCCGTGGCTTCCCAGATAGGATGTCGTGAAGAGAACACGGGCTGGCAGTTCATGTTCGATGGTGAGGCCCCAGGTCTCTACATACTGGTCAAGGCGGCCTTGGCGCTGCAAAGCGCGGGGGTGATTCGCAGCCTTTGTGAGCCCGTTTGCACCGGTGAAGCCCGAGAGATCAGGAAACTCTCGCTGAAATACGGGGTCGAGCGGGAGGACACCGCTCGCGGGAGCGACGGTAGCACGGAACGTATCGCTCTCGAGCCCGGCGTTGAGGTCGTCGTTCTGTGCTGCACCACTGTAGAGGCCGAATCCGGCTCGGACGACCGTCTTGCCATGAAGAGCCGAGGGCGCCCACGCAAGGCTTACGCGTGGATCCACATTCCGGTAAGAGGGGTAATACAAGGAAGGATTTTTCGGGCAGGGAGATGTGTTGCTAGGAACCGGAAACGGCGTGTTAAACGAGCCTGAACCCAGGCAAGCCCCGTGGAACAAGTCAAAGTCAAAGACCGTCGTCCGGTTATCCGGCACGTGAGCGACGCCGTAGTAATCCCAACGAAGTCCCAGGTTTGCGGTAAACGTGGGCGTAATTTTCCACTCATCCTGAAAATAAGGCATATAAAACGTGCGGCGATACTTGTGGCAGCACCAGGGAGCGATAAAATCGACACTCTTGAGTGAGGCCGCAATCAGGCTGGTGGTATCCGGGAATGTAAGCGTATTGTTCGCTGTCTGCCCCTGATTGAGCCGGATGCGGCGAATCTCCATGCCGGTCTTGAAGGTGTGGCGGCCGCGGGTCCAGGTAAGATTGTCAATGAAGCCGAAGGTGGTGCCGACTTCGATGTCCGCCGAATTGTTGTTGATTCCAGTAAAGGTACCCAGGTTCACCGCGTAGGGAAGGACGCTGGCCTGGGGATTGTGAAAGGGCGAGCGATTGACGTAAACCTTTGCTTCATTGAATACGTTGGATGTAAAGACGCGCTGCAACGCGATGAAATAATTGGCTGGATGATTCACTATATTCTGTTGGTCAAAGAGCGGGCTAATGGGCTGGTCGGAGTGCAGGATATCGCGCTGGGCACGCCCGTAGAGTGTCGTTTTGTCGTTGAATTTGTGATCGATGCGCACCAACGCAGTGTCCTCGTGAATTCTGCTGGGCGTGGCGTGCGTGAATAGATCGGTATCGGGGTCCCCCGTCACGGGAGCGAAAGCCGCGTCGGGAAAAACGTGCAGGGACGCGCAACCTCCGATAGTGCCTGCCGAACTACGCCAAGGATAGACCTGGAGAATGGAACACATTTGCGGAGAAGGACCGGCTCCGCCTCTTCCATTCACCACGATGTCCTGCAAAAGCTGCGTCGACGGTACGTTGGCTTGCTGCGTCGCCGACTGCAACTGACGAAGTCCTTCGAAGCTGAGGAAGAAGAAAGTCTTGTCCTTTATGATGGGGCCGCCGGCGGTAAGACCATACTGTCCGAGACGAAAGGGAGGGATGGCGGGGTTCCCATTTATGTCGAAATCGTTGAAATTGCGCGCATCGAACACGGAATTTCTCAGGTAGCCGAAGGCAGTGCCGTGGAAATCGTTGGAGCCTGATTTGGTCACCACGTCGACTTGTGCGCCTGCCTGCGTGCCGTATTCGGCGTCATAAAGGGCGGAATTTACCCGATACTCGGCGATGGCATCTTCGGAAATCTGCAGGCGGACCTGGGATTTCTGAGCTTGCTCCTGGATGCCGCCAGCGTCTACGCCATCGAAATTGAAATTATTGTCGTCAATGGCGCGGCCCGCGTAGCGGATGGTGCGCTGGTTACCCCCACCATCATCCTGAGCGAAGGGAGCCAGCAGGGTCAGTGCAGACCAATCGCGGCCGTTCACTGGCAGATTTGCGATCTGAACGGTGTCGATTACCGTCGCGGCTGCGGCAGAGGTTCGTTCGGCAGGGCCTGACTCTGCCTTGATCTCGACTTTCTCGGAAATTTCACCCACAACCAGAGCAACATCAAGCGTATGAGTCTCGCCCACTTGAAGCGTAACTTCTTCGATGACTTTGGTCTTAAAGCTGGTGTTGGAAACCGTCACGGTGAACTGACCGACGGGAAGGCCGGGAAAACGGTAATAGCCGTTGGAGTTTGTTTTTCGCTCCTGGCTGATCCCTGTGTCGACAGCCGTTACCGTGACGTTCGCTCCGCTAATGGAGCCGCCACTCGGATCCGTAACCGTGCCTTCCAACGTGGCGCGATCGGTCTGCGCAAAACAAGCCGTCCCGCTCGACAACAGCGTGATGGCTGCGAGGAATCGAAGAATTGAGTATTGTCGGCAATGCGTAAGACTCATGGATCAGCCCCTTTTATCTTCCTAACTGTTTGGTTTACAACCCTCCACGGCGTCCGTCCGGCTCGCCCGTCAACAACTCCTGAACTCCATGTTTTGCTTCTATCTAGCGGCATATGCCAAGAACCAGCGATGAACGAAAATGAAGGAATTGTTAAATAGAAGCTGAATTTTTTTCAGATAGCCGAGAGTCCGCATGTTCTTGATATCCGATAGGTTCAGGGTTTCGCGTGCACCGGAATCTGCACATGGAAGGCCGAACCGGCCCCCAGCGTGCTTTCGGCCGCGATTGTGCCGCCGTGCATCTCCGCGATCCAACGCGCGATAGCCAGCCCCAGGCCCGCGCCTCCGGTGTTCTTGGAGCGAGCGCGATCCACGCGGTAAAACCTGTCAAAAATGTTGTTCAGCTCCATTTCGGGAATGCCCGCGCCGGAATCGCGAACGGTGATTTGCGCGTGGTTATCTGATTGCGACAAGGCGATTTCGCACCACCCCCCGCTAGGGCTGTATTTCACGGCGTTATCCAGAAGGATCAGCAGCAAGCGGTCCACGGCAATGGCGTCGGCCTTGACCCAAACAGGCTCGGGCGGAGTCGTGGCGGTCACATCGAGTGCTTTCTCCAGGCCCAGCACGGCGGCGCGCTCTCGCGCCTTTTGCACGTGCGCAGAAAGATCCACAGGGCGCATCTCCATCCCGGCGGCCCCCGCATCGGCCCGCGCCAGCGTCAGCAGATTTTCAAGCAGCTCGGAGGTGTCGACCGAAGTCTCGAGAATTGTGGATAAAGCTCGGCGATACTCCTCCTGGGTCCGGGGTTTCCGTAGTGTTATTTCCGCGGTAGCGCGAATCACAGCGACGGGCGTCCGCAAATCGTGCGATGCATCGGCTGTGAACTGCGTAATCCTCCTGAAGGAAGCTTCAATGCGCGCCAGCATGGCGTTCAGCGTTTCTGTCAGGCGTCTGAGTTCGTCGCGAGCCCTCGGAACCTCCAGCCGGCTGGACAGATTTTGGGCACCGATCAATCCAGCCGTCTCAATGATCCGGTTGACGGGGGCCAGAGACCTTCCGCTCAGCCAGTAACCTGAAAGCGAAGCCAGCAAGACGAGCAGAGGCAGAATCTCTTTTTCTATCAGTCTGAAATGATCAAGCGCTTGATCAAACGGCTCTGTCGGCACCGCGGCATGAACTTCATAAACTTCGCCGCCGGTAGTGACGCGCTGAAGGGCAATGCGGTACTGCGAACCGTCAAGGTTGGTTGTGGCAAACGAGACATCTCCATCGACGATCTGCGGCAAGGCCGGATAAATCCGCAGGAACTGCCGCGATCGGAATATCCAATGGCCATTCGAGCTGGCCACTTCGAAAAGCGCCCCATTCGCCCAAAGCTCCGCAAGCCCGCTCAGTTCTTCGTGCAGTTTGCTTTCCCCACGCAACGAGGAATTGGCCAAAACCAGACGCCGGACAGTTTCAAGATTCATGCGGGAAGCATTGTCAACCGTGGCTTCAATGCTGCGGCGGAACCCGAGATCGCTCACCCAGAAGAAGGCAACGAACGACGAAGCCAGAACTACAAAGTAGAGGGCCGTGAGGCGCGCGCGAATCGGCAAATTCATGAAGTGCTCTGAGTCCCCACCGAGTACCCGAAACCGCGGTGCGTGTGAATCAGTTTCTTGGCGGTGCCGTCCTCCATCTTTTTCCGCAGCAGCCGGACGAAAGCCTCGACGGTATTTTCACCAACGTCACGGCGATTGCCCCACACCGCGTCCAAGATCGCGCATCGCGACAAAACGCGGCCGGGATTCCTCACAAGCAGCTCGAGGAGCCGGAATTCAGTGAGAGACAGATAAATCTCCCGCCCCCTGCGGAAAGCGCGGTATGAATTCACGTCCAGGACGAGATCTTCGAATTCCAGGACATTTTTCGGCCTAGCGGCTGTGCGCCGCTGCAAGGCGCGGATGCGCGCGAGCAATTCCACGAACGAAAACGGTTTCGCAAGGTAGTCGTCGGCCCCCGCGTCGAGTCCTGTGACGATATCGGGCAGCGCGTCACGCGCGGTAAGCATGAGCACTGGAACAGTGTTGCCGCGCAGGCGCAACTGTCGCGCGAGCTGCAACCCGTTCATTCCGGGGAGCATTACATCCAGAAGAATCAGGTCGAAGGTGGTATCGCCGGTCTGTCGGAGAGCCGCACGGCCGTCCGCGGCTCGAGCGACGTTGTACGATTCCTCCTGCAGCCCATGCACCAGCACATCCGCCATGAGCTCATCGTCTTCCACGACCAAAATGTTCATGGAGAGATCTCATGGGAATTCTAGGCTCAGTTTTATGAACGCCCGGTGAACCTTTCGTTACAACTGCGTTGCACTCACCAGCGATCCGGCGGAGTGACTACCCCGTCAGCCAGGAAAGAAAGTAAGCGATCGGAGAGCCACACGTCCTACGAATCTGTGGTGGTCGGGTCTTGCAGCGTTCCGAGGCGGGCGGCTTGGCGGACGAACTCACGCTTGCCACTGGACGGGCGCTCCAGCATACATCGATCTCGAGTTTTTGCTTATGGTTCGCTTGTGGCTCGAAAGAGCCATGATTTACTCGTGGCGCAGCGCCACGATCGGATCGACTCGCGAGGCGCGCAGCGCCGGAATCGCACATGCAGCCAGCGCGATACCTGCAAGCGCCACGGCGACACCAGTGAAGGTCAACGGGTCGCGCGCGGGCATGCCGAACACCAAGCTCGACACCGAGCGCCCGAGCGCCAGGCCTCCCAGCAGGCCGGCTGCAATCCCGATCAGTGCCACCTTCATCCCTTCACCGACAACCAGGCGCAACATGTGGCGCGGCGTGGCGCCCAGGGCCATCCGAACCCCAATCTCCCCGGTGCGCTGGCTCACGGAATAGGCGATCACGCCGTAGATGCCGATGGAGGCAATCACTAGCGCAATGGACGCAAAGATGGTGAGCAGCATGGTATTGAGCCGCGGCTGTGCGGCGCTGTTAGACAGCCACTCCTCCATGGTGCGCACGTTGGCAAGCGCAAGCTCGGCATCGAGCTCGTGCACCTTCTGCCGAATGGCAGGCAGCAAAGTTTCCGGCGAAGCATCGGCGCGCACCACGACATCCATGAGCGGCCAAACGCGCGTGGCCATCGGGTAGTAGAGCGCCGGCGACTCCTGGGTCAAAGCCGTGCTGCGTACATCCCCGACGACGCCAACTATGGTGAACGCGGTCGTGGGGATGGCGGAGCGACGAAGCGTATGGCCGATGGGGTCGCTGTCGCCCCAGAATTTCTTGGCGGTGGCTTGGCTGATAATCATGACCGGGGGTGCCGTGGGTCCGTCCGCGTCTGTGAAGTCGCGGCCGTGGAGCAGCGGTATGCCCATGCTCTTGAAGTAGCCAGGACTCACAATGCGCCAATCGACGGGCACAGCCGCATCGTGCGGCAGGATGGATTGGTCGGTGGTGATCATGGGGTGCGTGGTGTAATTGCCGGCGCCAAAGGGAATGCCGCTGGAGATAGACGCTCCGCGCACGCCAGCGATCGCTTGCAAGGAATCCAGCAGGGCGCGATAGAGCCGGGGCGCTTTCCCGTCGAGGGGATACTTTGCGGTTGGCGGGGCCAGCTGGAAGCTAATCACGCCCTGGGGATTGAAACCAAGTCGCACGCGCTGTAGGTTCGCCAAGCTTTGAATGAATAAACCTGCCCCGATCAAAAGAACGGTCGCCAGCGCGAGTTCAACGGCGGCCAGGGTATTGCGGAGCCCGGCGGACATTCGAGCGGCCGAACCACGCCCGCCGCTCTTGAGGACCATATTGAGATCGGCCTTCGCCGTTCGCCACGCCGGCGCGATTCCAAAAAGCAAGCCACTCCCGATGGTCGCCGCGAGGGCAAACCAAAAGACCGTGGCGTCGATTTCGATGGCGGGAACGGGCAAGGTGTTCGGGGGCAATGCGTGATTGATCGTGCCCACAGCCCAGACTGCTCCGAGCAGGCCGGCCAGGCCACCAGCGAACGAGAGCACCACGCTTTCAATCAGAAGTTGGCGCACAAGCTGGCTGCGGCTCGCGCCGATGGCGGTGCGCACGGCCATTTCGCTCTGCCGCGTGGCTGCTCGGGCGAGCAGCAGATTGGCGATATTTGCGCAGGCGATCAGCAGCACAAAGCCCACGGCCCACAGAAGCACCAGCAGTCCGGTCCTGAGCTGCGGACTGACGAAGGTATCAAAAATGGTGATGAGGCGTATGCCCCAGTCACGGATTTCCGGATATTGCTGTCCTGAGTGCAGCGAGATATTGTTCATCTCGGCCTGCGCCTGGCCGATCGAGATGCCCGGTTTGAGACGCCCGACCGTGAAAATCACATGATTGAGACGGATTTCTTTTGCCGGGTCAATCGTCAGCGGAGTGTAAACGTCTCCTCCGGAGATCAGGTTCAGCGCGGCGGGGGCGACGCCGACTACGGTCGTCGGCGCACCGTTGAGAGTGATGGTGCGGCCGATGAGCGTCGGGTCTGTGCCGAAGCGCCGTTTCCAGAGGCCTTCGCCGATCATGGCAACGGGAGCAGCGCCGGGCTTCTCTTCGTGATCGGTGAAATCGCGACCGACTATCGGAGGGATCCCCAGCACGCGCGTCAGCGCCGGGCTGATGCGATTGCCGGAGAGTTGTTCGGGTTCGCCCCCTCCCGTCAGCGTGTAGTTAGTGGCGCTAATGGCGGCCAACGTTTCAAAGCTCTGTGCTTGCTCCCGCCACGAAAGGAAATTCAACACCGACGACCCGAAGCTCGGCAGATTCAGCTTGTCATTCTTTTCCGCAACCTGCACGAGCCGGTTGGGATCACGGAACGGGAGGGGCCGCACGAGCACCGCGTTCACTACGCTGAAGATGGTGGTGTTGGCGGCGATGGCCAGCGTAACCGTCAGGACCACCGCGGCCGTGAACAGAGGTGTGCGACGCATCATGCGCATCGCATAGTTGATGTCGTTCAATAGCATGGGCAATTCTCCATCAATGCCGGTCGAGCCCTTGCGGATAGAGATTTGGCCAGGTAAACCGGCGAACACCCGCACTCCTTCGGGCAAGCGATAGATTTCCTTCTCAAACAGTAGCAGCCCGTTTCTCGTTAGTCGATAATATCGCCGCCTTGGATCGTCAAGTTCGGGAGTCGCACGGCCCTCGACCTCCTTAGTGATCCCCCGCACCCGCAGCGCTCGAAGGATCCCAAAGAGTGTTCCAGAGCCCATCACCTGGCTGGATTCACAGCATTTGACTGCAAACCATTCCATGAATGCAGTTCGTCTCTCAGGTCCCAGGCGGCCGGAGCATAACAATAGGAACTTTCTGCTCTCAACGATATTGGCCGTTCACATTGGGCCGCCGCCTGTTGATTGTCCCAGGGCCTTGTTGATCTTCTTTACGTTCATGTCCCGCGACATTTCATCTGGGATGGCCTGCGCAGCCTGCAACGCCTCTTCGAGTGCGCGGCGGGCTTCAGCCGTAGTTCCCTTCTGCATCAGGGCCTGCGCCTTGATCTGCAGCAGCCACGACCGTCCATTCGCCCCGGGCGCGCGCGCGAGACCCCGATCACAGGCCGCGATCGTCTCGTCATAGTGTTTGGCAGCACTCTCCATCTGAGCGAGGCGCAGAGACCCGATATAATTGTTCGGCATGGCACGCTCCGACGCGATCAGCGCCGGCAATATGCGAGCCGGGTCGCCGAAAATCTGTACATTCTCCACGCGCGCAATATCCAGCGCAGAGCGCTCCTCGTCACTGTCTGGCTTTATCGCGTCGAGTTCCGCCAGCCAGCGATCGCCCCACTTGGCGGCTGCCGCATGGTCATTGCGGTTGACCGAAATGTACATCAGCGTCCGATAAATCGCGTCCCGATGGTCGCGGACTGTTGCGGACAACGATAGCGCTTCCTCTGCGAGGGGCTGCAACTTGCGCAACGCAGCGTCCGACCAGGGCGCCGGATCGGTCGAGGCCAAGCACCACATGCCCGCGACAACGGTCCGTGCGAATATCTCGTGTCGCTTCATCGGGGTCGCTTCGGTTGTGGCGGTTTCAGCGCATTGCTGCCATTGGCGGCCGTCTTGTAGCGCCTGGACGAGTGAGGCTTCGGCGAGTTCGCGCTCGGGCCACGTAGCTGGTGCCAAGCGAAGTGCTTCTTGATAGGCCTTGGCCGCGCCTACGGGCTGCCGTGCGAGAAGAGCGTCGCCTCGTTTGAGCGCTCGATCGGCGGGCGTTTGCTTCTTTGCAAAGAAGCCACTTGCTCCCCGATCGAGGAACTGGGTGAGTTCCGGCAGAGACATCGCGCCGGGTTGCATTGCGCTAACCTGTTCGTCCTGCGGATCGAGTATGAAGAACATGGGCGTGGCCTCCGCGCCGTACTTCGTGAGGAACGCGCGGTTCTCCGGCACATCATAGTTGAGCTCAAGCCAGACAAACTGTCCGGCGTACCTGGCGAGGTCTGCGTGATCCAGCAGGTCTCGCATCAGGTGACACGTCGATCACCATGGAGCCCAACATTCGACAAAGATCGGCAGCTTCCGCTGCTTGGCCTCCGACAGGGCCGTGCCATAGCTATCCTGGATGAACGGCAGACCGGCTGCCGCCATCTTGGGAGCCACGCACAGCACGAACGAGAAAAGGATCAACACCTTTTTCATGGGCTCCTCCAGCGCCAGAATGAAGTGATTTCATTCAACCATGGAGGAGATTATGAGAGACGCGGCAGATGGTAGCAATGCCAACTATCACCGGATTCCTGCCATCCCCGCCGCGACTGCCAAGCGCCATGCCTAACCGCTTTGGCCCTGGCTTCTTCCTGGCATATGGGCTACACCTTTCCGCACCCGCCGATCAGGCAACCAAACCCTTGGATAACGAAATAAACCCCTTCCCGTCTTATCTGATCTGGGAGCACTCACATGGAATCCTTTCTCCAGGACCTCCGCTACGCTCTGCGGATTCAGCTGAAGTCACCCGCCTCGAGCGTGATCTCCATCCTGACTCTTGCTTTCGGCATCGGCGCGAACGCGGCAATGTTCAGCATCGTGAATGCCTGGCTGCTACGTCCGCTTCCGCTCAAGGATCCGCAACGGCTTGTCGGCATCTGGAGAACACGGCGCGACAATCCGCGTCAGCCTGCTTTCTTTGATTTCTATCGTGACTACCTCATCTGGAGCGAGCAGAACCGCAGCTTTGAATCACTGGGAGCGATGTTCGAGCAAAGCTACGCACTCACCGGATCCGGAGAGCCGCGGGAACTTCATGGCTCAGTCGCAACCTGGAACCTATTCCGGACCGTCGGTGCAAAGCCCGAGTTGGGACGCCTCTTCGTCGCAGAAGATGCTCAAGGAGAGCCGGCGTGCGTAATCAGCCACGCCCTCTGGACAGAGCAATTCCACTCCGCTCATGACGTCGTAGGACGAAGCATCACGCTCAATCGAAAGCTGCACCGAGTACTCGGCGTACTCTCTGCGAGCTTCTCCCTGCGCACCTTGGACCGGCCATTCGAAACCGCCGTATGGACGGTAATCACCGCCGACGACAAAAACTATGCCCCAACGTCATCTGCCGCGATGGCCGTGATCGGCCGCCTCAAGCCTGGTGCGAGCATCGAGCAATCGCAAGGCGAGATGTCGATGCTGCAAGAAAGACTCAACCACCGTTTCACCGATGAGCCGGAGGGCTCGGGCGTTCTCGTCGTCAATCTCCAGCAGGACAACACGCGAACCCTGCGTAGTTCCTTGCTGCTCCTCTTTGGAGCCGTGCTGGTGCTGCTCCTCATTGCCTGCGTGAATACCGGCAGTCTGATTCTGGGACGCAATGCACAGCGCGCTCGCGAATTCGCGGTGCGTGTCGCCCTGGGTTCCGGCACCTGGAGATTGTTGCAACAGCTCAGCGCAGAAGTGCTCGTCTTATTCGTGATCGGCGGGATAACCGGACTGTTGATTGCCTTCGTCCTTGTGCGCGTCTTCGTCACCTGGAATCCTTTTGCCGTGCTGCCGCCGGGCGGGATCTCCCTAGACCTCGAGGTCCTAAGCGCCACGGCTGCCGTGGTCTGCCTAACTGCTTTGCTCTTCGGATCGCTCCCCGCACTGCGCGCCCTGCGTGTGCGCGAGAACGAGGCCTTGCGTACTGCGAGTGCAACCACCACTGCCACGCGATCACAACTGTCCTCACGTCTGTTCTTTGTCGCCGCCGAGATTTCGCTCTCTGTCATGCTATTGGTAGGCGCTGGTCTTTTGATCTCGACGTTTATAAAGATCGATTCCGAGCCCCTGGGCTTCGACACCCACGACGTGTTTGTCACCAGCGTTGCCATTCCCTATTCGGACTATCCCACGGGCGCGGATCGATCGAGGTTCGGGCAGCGACTGTTAGGACGACTCCGGGACATTCCTGCAATTCGCGCCGCCGGCATTGCGCTCACCTGGCCATTCAACGTGAACGGTGTGCCTCCCATTGAGCTCGAGGGAAGATCGTCTGGGCCCGCTGCGGAACTGCCTCAAGCCGCGGCCTTCGACGTGAGCGACGGCTACTTTGACGCCCTCGGAATCCCCTTGCTTCGCGGCCGGGTATTCGATCAGCACGACACCGGCGACTCGGGGCACGTCGCGGTGATCAACGACGAGATGGCCCGCCAGTATTTCGGCAAAGAAAATCCAATCGGCGAGCGCATTCGCTGGCGCGCCCTCGACGAAAGAGAAGCAAAGGACCCCTGGCTGACCGTCGTGGGCATTGTCGGCACCACACGCTCCTTGCGGTACAACGCCGTCCAGTGGGACCGTTACCCCGCGGTTTACACCTCCATCTTTCAACCCACGCGAGACAGAAGCGTCCACAATTCAGGCGCGCTCACTATCTTTATATACGTCGAAGCTGCACGCCCACTCAGCCCGGCGGCGCTGGCATCAGCCGTTCACCAGATCGATCCCCACTTACCGCTTGGTGAGTTCCGCAGCACCGGCGAGATCGTCAGCAGCCTGCGCTCGCAGCCACGCGTCCGCGCAACGCTGCTAGGTACCTTCGGGCTGCTTACATTACTGTTGGCCGCCATCGGCGTCGGAGGCGTAATGAACCAGATGGTCGAACAACGCCGCCGCGAAATGGGAATACGCATCGCCCTGGGAGCCCAACACTCCGACATCCACAAGCTGATCCTCACCCGCTCCCTGGTGCTGACGGGGAGCGGCATCGCAGTTGGAATCGTAGGCGCGATGGTGGTCACACATCTATTAAGAGGGTTTGTCTACGGCATTTCAAATTCCGATCCAACAATCTTCCCCGCAGTAATTTTTTTGCTTTGCACAGTTGCGATGCTGGCGGCTTACATCCCAGCGCAGCGTGCCGCGCGAATAGATCCGACGGTGACACTGCGCTGCGACTGAGAGTTTTTGTGGACCGGGCCCTCTTTTGGCGAGCGAACCGCGGTATAGAACGAGACATCCGCGATGCACCGCGCGCTGGGGGAAGGCCACGATCTACAATCTCCTGGCCCACACGTCTGGCATTCCAGATTTCACTGGCCTTCCGGGATTTCCGTCGAGAGTAGTTGAATTAGAATCTCGGAAGGGGCTCGCCGCTTTGACTGATTTCCCTGCCCCAGTCCCGTTCGACTGGTTGGCGATGGAATGTGGACAGATTCAGCGCGTCTCTGTTCACGGGTTCGAGAAATCGGCATACTGGGCAACGTATACACTCACGTGGAACTCCGAACAATGCTGGTCGCCAGATGACTGTCCGCAAAATCGTTCACATCGATATGGACGCATTTTATGCGTCAGTTGAGCAGCGGGACGATCCGCAACTAAGCGGCAAGCCCGTAGTCGTAGCCTGGCGCGGCAATCGCTCTGTCGTTTGTGCCGCTTCTTATGAAGCGAGACGTTTCGGCGTTCGCTCTGCCATGCCAGCAATTCGCGCCGAACGGTTGTGCCCCAACGCTGTTTTCCTACCTCCTGATTTCCCACGTTACCGCGCCGTCTCATGTCTCGCGCGCGAAATCTTCAAGCGCCACACCGATCTGGTGGAGCCGCTATCCCTTGATGAGGCTTACCTCGATGTGACGGAGAACAAGACTGGCTTGCCAACCGCTACAAGGGTGGCGCGCGCCATTCGCCAACAGATCCGCGAGGAGCTGAATTTGACGGCCTCAGCCGGCGTCGCGCCGAACAAATTTCTCGCCAAGATTGCTTCCGACTGGCGAAAACCGGATGGGCTCTTCGTCATCCAGCCGGAAGCGGTAGATTCATTCTTATTGCCACTGTCTGTCGGGCGTTTGCATGGTGTGGGCAAGGTGACAGAGGAAAAGCTGAAAAGCCTTGACGTACAAACGGTGGCGGATTTGCGAAAGCTGGATTTATCCATACTCGAAGGCAGGTTCGGTCGCCAGGGCGTGCGCCTCTACGAGTTGGCCCGAGGCGTCGACAAAAGCGAAGTTGTCCCAGACAGACCGACACAGTCGATATCGGCCGAGGATACGTTTGAGCGCGATGTCCAGTTGACCGAGACCGAACCGATGATCCGTCGTCTCGCAGAAAAAGCCTGGACTGCTTCGCGCAAGGAGCTGCGTGTCGCACGCACCGTGATCCTCAAACTGAAAACCAGCGAGTTCAAGATTCTCACGCGTAGTCATACGCCCCACGCACCTCCCTCTTCTTGTGAGGAATTGACCGACATCGCCCTGTCGCTGCGAGAGCGTATTGAGCTGAGTCCAAAGCAACGCTTTCGCCTGGTTGGCGTTGGGCTTAGCAACTTTCGCGATCCCCATGAGGAACCTGCTGAACCGACTCTGTTTCGCTAGCCGGATAGGCCGCTTGTTGCGTGCTCCTGCCCGAATCCCCAGGCTCAGTGAGCTCCGGAGAATATGACTTTGGCTTACTTTGGCTCTGTGGACGACGAAACGTCCCCCATAAGAGGGCCAGGAGTAGGAGTGCTTCCGTGGCGAACGGAGACACCCACTCTGCAACCCCGGAAATCGCCGACACATCTTAGTAACAGCGGTCCGCAGCGCGTTTTTTGGTTTTCCCGCCTTGGCTTCTCGCACGTTTTTTGTTTTCCAGCCCAACGCAAAACGAGGACCTGTACTGTCGGACGGTGCTGTCTTCGCGGCATGGCCAGTTCGGCTTTCGCCGCGGTCTGCGATACTTAGAAAATGATGCGTCGATCCATCTTCGTAGCGTTGTGCCTCGCCACGGCCTCGGCGGCGCTCGCCCAGAATGTCCGGCCAGCCTCTGCCGAAACGCCCGGACCGCGTCCCATCGCCAGAACAGAGGGTCGCAACATCCTGGCTAGCATTCCCATGGTAGACGCCGAGTCCGAATCCGAAACGGACTGTTCCCACCTAGTTCACAACGTTTACGAACAAGCCGGGTTTCCATACGACTACGTCAGTTCGCACGAACTCTACATCGGCAGCACAAATTTCACGCGCGTGCGCGCGCCCCAAGCGGGCGACCTAGTGGTTTGGCGCGGCCATGTCGGCATCGTCATCGATCCCCAAGAACACTCCTTCTTCAGCTCCGTGCGTTCCGGTCCCGACACGCAGTTTTATGACTCGCCCTACTGGCGGTCGCGCGGTATGGCTCGTTTCTTCCGCTATATCACCGAGAAGCCGCTTTCCGGCCGAACGCTCGAAGCTACGCGTCACGCGGATCAGCAACCTCTGCAGGCCGCCAGCCACGGTTCGGAGAATCGACCAACTTCCGGACTGCCCAAGCCGGCACGAGCGCCTGCGTCGAACTCTACCCCCGCGGCTGAAACCTCCAGTTCAGCAACAGTCGAAACTCCTCGAGAGATCATTCTCCAAGTGGCCCGCAAAAATCCTTCGCCAGACGAAGTCGTAGCCGCATTTGTCGAAATGAGCCAGGATTCCGGTGAATCCCTCCGCACGCGCACTCTGAACAGTATCGGAAAACCCATAATCGTTTACCGGGAGGCACACGTCTCAGCAATGCAAATCAAGGGCAAGCGCGGAACTGCGCTCGTGCGGATCGAATCGTTAGGCGCTCCTCTGAATACGCAAACGGGCTCACAGCTTCGCTGGAAAGAACAATCTCTGGAATTCGAGAAGACGAAAAGAGGCTGGGTGATGAGCCCCATCCAGGAAACTGCTTACGTCAAGCGTGAAGTTGCTTTGCAAGTCCTCTCGGCCCGGCTCGCGGAGCTCGCGCAAAACACGGACGCCACTCCCGAACAGGAACGCGAGCAGAAACAAATCATTCGCTTCCTGAATTTGCTGATTACCGACGATTCCAACGCTGCTTCAGCGCAGAGTAATTAAGACACGAAAGGCGAAAAGGTTTCCTTGATATTGGTCTCCCCTTCGCAACTGTCTGCGAACCTCGAATTCCGTCCTTTCCTTCATCGCGGTCGTAGAGCTCGGGGGCTGCTAGCTGCCAGCGATCAATTGCCTGCATTATCTCCTGCTGGGCAGTGACGCCGCGTACTTAGCCCCTCTCGACTCAGCTAGTGGCTCCCATAACTAGCGAACGCATGCCCCACAAGGAACCCTTCGGCAATCAATTCCTCACGCAGAAATCTCGTTTCCCAACGGCACCACGCTCTAGCTGTGACAAAAATGTGATGCAGTGTTCAGAAGAACGAGTCGCATCCGCTATTCACATGACACTGCTGGTCTTTGTTCCGAAGGCTTTGGGTCAAGAGCTACGGAGCCCCAGGCGGAAGGAACGGCTCTGCTGATGCCCATTGGGGATGCTCCAGGCTAGCAGCATCATTCGTCTTGTTCATCGAAACAAAATTAATGGAGGTCGGAAATGGGAAGCCCATGCATTAAAGCCGAAACGAAATCGGAAGAGGCGCTCGTTCGGGCGAGCCGGCGCGGAAATGAGCAGGCCATCGAGACCCTGTTCCGCCGGTACCAACGGCAGTTACTCGAAGCTGCCCGACGTATTTTGGGAAACACGGAAGACGCGGAAGACGCTTTGCAGGATGGGCTTCTTTCGGCGTACCGCAATGTGCGGCGCTTCGAGGGGCGCTCCAAGTTTTCGACGTGGCTGACCCGCATCGTGGTCAATGCGGCACTCATGCGGCGACGTCGTGCCCGAGGGCTACGGGTGACTTCGCTCGATGCCACCGCTCCAGAGAGTCACGTTCCGATATCAGAGCGCTTGCAAGACGACGATCCGAATCCTGAGCAGCTGTTCGCGCACAGGGAGTTGAAAGAAATGATTCAATCCAATGTGGGACAGCTATCGTCCCCGCTACGCACGGCATTCGTGCTCAGCGGGATAGAAGAGCACTCGCAGGAGGAGGCCGCGAAACGGCTGGGTATTACGCTGACAGCAATGAAAGCGCGGATGTTTCGTGCTCGATACAAGTTGGCGGAGACCCTAAGACCCCTGCTCGAGCGAGGGAGGACGACGTGAAGAAGCCCGCTTCCGTCAAGAGCACTTCACTTGACGCGAGTGGCCCTCAGACCTGCGATGGATGTGGCCATGTACACCAACAGGTCTTGCTGAGCAACGATCTTCGGCGCCCCCTGGCCGCTGCAGGATTATTCTGTTTTGACTTTGTCGAGGGCTTGCGCCAGCGTTGTGCTTGACGCCACCGGCTCAAAACTACTTCTAGTCTCGTCTTGATGCATATTGATTGTCTTGAACAATACAATTCGTCCGTCGATAGCGATTTTTTCCACGCTAGTTTTCCAAACCCCCGGCGACAAATTAACGCGCGTAATTTCTGTCGTGCCGCCTTGCTCCACGTGGCCGATCAGACCGTACCCAAACTTTACGCGTGTTCCCAGTGAACCAGAAAGGCGTGATATTCGCCTGTCGTGAAGATCGATGACAACGATCCCATCCAAAGCGTGCAAAATCCGCTGCTCATAGGTCTTGGGCTTGAACCCAGGATTTGGATGAAACGCGATTCTTTCTGAACCTCCCTCCTTAGCCTGATCCTCAAAAACAAAGGCCTCAGGAATAATGCGCAATAGTTCTTGCATTGTTTTGTCGTCATCGTCCCGTTGTTTTTGGATCGCGCGCCTCCCAGACTGATTGTTCAGCAACCCTTGGTGCTGGTCATGTTCCTCTTTAATCTGCGCTGTTGTGGGTGGATGGCCATCCACGGCAAGCAGGTGACGAACTGGGCCGTCCACGGTCTCGATGACCTGCTCGCGAAATACGTGGTTGTTACTGTGGCGCTCGGCGACATAGGACCACAGTGTTTTATTTTTGCGCTGTTGTAGTTCGTTGTAACACGCATCTCCGATCAAGTCCTTTGCCGTTTGGGAAGGCAAGGCTGGCGGCAACGCCATGCCAGCAGCAAAGGTGAGAATAGCGAAGCAGGAAACGTAACCCGGCAATGTCAGCGTTCTCGATAGTTTCATGGCGGTTAGCCTCGGATAACCAGATAATTCGAATCGGCGTGGTGCTCCCATCGCTAGCCCTGGAGGGTACGCACAGCGGGTCGTGCCTGCCCGTCGGGTTTGGCCGACTAGAAGACCAGGCTTGGGCCCAATGTTCCAACGCCATCAACAAATGGATTCTCGCTGAAGAAACAATGGGCTGCCGGTAGGAACGGCTATCTAATTGTTAGGATTTGTGTGCTGGAGGCCTTGCTTACTTGTTGGCGGCTGTCCGGCTGGTCAAGTTTCGTCCCGCTGCCACCGCGATTTAACACAAGCGTTTTTTCAATGGTCTACGGTTCGAATTTCGGCGCGTTGAATCCTAATATCCTAACATCCGCAGAAGGACAAGGACTGTCGCACAGATCCTTTGAAACCAGAAGGTCATGAAAATTCTCCTATCCACTTCATTCTGCTGGTCTGGGATGCGCGGTGCTGGCAGGAAGAGTGATTGTCCTGTTAGTGTTTGTAGATAACCGGAACTCAGCTGTCGAAAACGGCGCGTTTGTGATGCACTCTGGTAATGCGGGGAGAGACTGGGGAATCTAGAACGAGGGCAGGGAAGGCCTTAGGGCGAGGCTGTCGCTACCAGAGACCACCAGGATTTGCACGGTTCGAGTATTGAGAAGATTTAACGCACCCGCAAAACTATGACCGTCGCGTCATCGGTCTGGCATCCTAGCGAGAATTCATCCATAGATCGAAAGATCCCTTCGACCATTTCGTCTGCGCTTTGTGCCCTGCGTTCGGATACTGCTCTCAGGAGGCCTTCTTCTCCCCACTCCTTGCCAGCCGGATTTACCGTTTCCGTGACACCATCAGTGTATGCAAGGAGCAGATCTCCCGGGCCGAGGTGCACAGTGCCTTCCTCATACCTCCAATTCGGAAACATGCCGACGGGCGGGCCCCCGGATTCAAGCCGAATGACCGAGCGGTCTCGCCGGACGACCATCGGAGGATTGTGACCAGCATTGACGTACTGCAGCGCGCGTGTTGCTTCATCGAAAACGCCGTAGAAGAGTGTGACGTACCGTTCTGGGAGCGACGTTGCGTGTACTACGCGATTCACTGCCCCGAGCACCGCGGCCCCGTCGTTTCCGGCGAACGCCGCCGCCGTGCGAAGCGCGGACTGGACGTTTGACATCATTAGCGCCGCAGCGAGCCCCTTACCGGAGGCGTCTCCGACGGCCAGTGCCAAATGATTTTGCGGCAATGGCACAAAATCATAGGCATCCCCGCCTAGCTCGCGCACCTGTCGGCAGCGTGCGCTGTAACTGAGACTGTCGATTGTCGGCTTCAGGTAATGCTTAAACCGCTGCTGAACCTCGCAAGCGGCGGTCCATTCGCTACAATTTTCTATTTGAACTGGCAATGTTGCACCGGTCCTACGAGTCCAGAATTTCATACAGAGTTCTCCTCTCTGCGGCATTCTGATGAATTACGAGGGGCAGTGCCGCTAGGAAGAGCGTTTCTCCTGTTAGTGTTTGTAGGCGAGCCGACCCGCAGAGGAACCCACTCAGTGTGCAGGCGCGGCTCCTTTTCTCAACTGGTTAGCTCCTGGAATCGTGGTGTTGTCGATTGCTACTGCCTGATTCCTTCGAGTTTCGGAAGTGGAAAGAGAATGGGCTAAGTCAGCCCAGCGCTTGTCGGTACGAGTCGAACGTAGCTGAGCAGCGCTTACGGGACTTACTGTTTCCGGGGCCATGCATACAGATAGCCCATCGCACGCACACTACGAATCCTCGCGCCGCCGTCGGGATGTGACCCAAGTTTGCGCCGAAGATTGGTGACGTGAAAATCGATACTTCGATCGAAGGGCGAAAATTTCCGATCCAGGACACGTTCCACCAGCTTATCCCGTGTGAGCACCTGGCCTGGAAATTCGAAAAACATGTGCAGCAGTTCAAATTCTGCCGATGTTAAATTCAAAGGCCCGCCCGCTTTCGAGACGGTGCGTGCACCCAAATCGAGTTCCAGGTCTCCAAATTTTATTTTTGGAGGCCTAAGCCCGTTCTTGTTGTCGGATTGCCAGCCCGATCTGCGGAGAATGGCAGAAATTCTGGCGGCGAGTTCGCGCGGGTTGAATGGCTTCGCTACGTAGTCGTCGGCGCCGAGCTCCAACCCGAGGATGCGGTCAAACTCTTCGCCCCTGGCCGTCAGCATCAGAACGGGAGTCCGCGCGCGCTGCCGAATGTCCTTGAGAACGTTAAATCCCTTCTTGTCCGGCAGCATGACGTCGAGCACGATTAGCTCGAAACTGCCTTCCATTCCCGCCTTTGCGCCGGCGTCACCGGTATGCACATAAGAAACCCGGAAATCCTCCGCCTCGAGGTAGCGCTTCAGGATTTCGCAGAGTTCGCGATCGTCATCCACAATGAGCAGGTGGGGCTTGAGGTGCTGTGTCGCCCTACCGCCAACTTCCCTTGCATTTGCACTCAACGTGCCCCTATCGTCCATAACGACTCCGGCGAATCCCGTCTGAACCAGGACTGGCCTGCCCAAACAAATCCCAAGGAAGAAACCGCTTTTTCCCAGGCGTACTTTGCCGTGCTGCTGTCAACCATACGATGCAATTTAGGGCGGGCCGGTCACCTAAAATCCGTTGCTTAGCATGACATTCGGCCACTCTGCTTCAAAAAGGCGTCCGTCCTGTATGTCCCCTCCTCGGCCCGAAAGAATGGACCTTTAGGTACATGCAGGTACATGCTCATTCGCATGCTTGGCCAGATCACCTGAGCATCCCGCAGCTAGCCCAGGCGATGCCAAGGCTAGTGTGAATGCTGCGGAACCCACCAAGCAGGAAGGATCTTCTGAAGGTGTATTTTTTTGGCCAATGGCCCCCATTGAGGCTCAAACTCAGTAGCTACATTCCCGATAGCGATCTGCAAGAACTCACTAGCCATATGCTGTTCCGCATGCGTTACATCGTTGTAGCCGTTCGGAAGAATGCCCATGCCCACGAAGCCCCCGGCTGCAGCAGAAGCGAAGTTACTCATCGCGAGAGTATTTCTGCCGGAATCTGTCTTGTCGATGACGGTGAAGGCGAGCGCGTGGAAGGTTCGGCGCAATGGATTGGTGCTGGTGGAGCGTTCGTAGCGAGGGTCTTCATGCAGAAGGAAACCCGTGAGAAACTGAGCACTCTCCCTCGCCGTGCGATCGGTCACTTTGTACCCGTAGGTTCTGCCAAATGCCTCAGCTCCGTCCTTCCATTCTCTAGGGTAACGGTTTGGCGGATTCAGCATTTGGAAGCCGGCACCAAATGCGGGAAGAATCACAGCCGGCGGGCCAAAAGCCTTATGGATGTAGATCTGAAGCTTGTCTTCCCCCGTTAAACGAGTCCTAGTAAATGTTGGAGGCAGCCCCAGCTGGTTCGGTTGCAGACCTGAAGGCGCCATGGGGTTCTGGTCTTGCTCTTGTGCCTGTCCCTTCGGCACTGGTGCATCGGGCAAAGAGTCACCAGTCAAGTCTTGCCGAATCGGTTGGACTTCAACTCCAGGGGATGTGGACAAAAAAGCGAGGTCTGCATGATCGGTCGGTGGCGGTTGGGCTTTCAAATCCTGTGCGGCGGTAGAACGCGGATGAAGACAAAGAGTGGTGGTCGCAAACAAGACGATGGTGGAGAAACGCCCGAGGGTGATGCGCCAATAAGTCATAGCTCTCCAAGCAGGAAAAGTATTCCTGCAGGCAGGATATGGGGCTGTCGAGCACCGTGCAGTCAGGAAGCGTAAAGTGTCTGTAAGGATTTGTTAGGTCTTGGCTGGAGGGCTGTTCGGAGACCGGGTTGTATTGTATACATCTACATGAGACCTGCGGATCGAAAAGGAAGGCTTTGCCTCTTAATCTTCAAGCAAGACTCCTCAAGGCCAGCGCCAGAGCGCCCATGCACCGGCTCTTCCTGAAGATCTTTTTTTGGTATTGGCTGACGGCCTGGGGCATGATCGCTATCGTGCTTCTCGGCATTCGTCTGACGGGAATGAGGCAGGTCTCAGCTCCAAACATGTATGCGACGGTAGCGCCGATCCTGGCGGCGGAGGCCGTTAAGGCATATGAGTCTGGCGGCGCTGAGGCGTTTGCTCGTTTTTCTCAAGGCAATGATCACGAACGCGAGCGGCAACTCTTCCTGCTCGATGGATTCAATAAGGATGTGCTTTCGCGGCCTCTATCAGCCGACGGTCTTCGAGTTGCGCAGGCAGCAAAAGACGGACAACTCGTCGTATTTCGAGGCCATATCGCTGCCTACAAGTTTGTCTCTTCTTCAGGGCATCCCTACATCCTGATGCTCTACCTAAAGTCCGATTTGCGTCAAATAGCAGACGCACTGCTGGGCGGGGGGCTCCCTTTTACTCTTTCCCTGATTCTTTTGGTCACGGTACTTTGCCTCGGGCTCGCGTATCATATTGCCTGGCCGATCCACAGTATCCAGTCAACGGCTAGAAGAGTCGCGCAGGGCGATCTCAAAGCGCGAGTGCCACCTTCGGTTTCTAGGCGCTTTGATGAGTTGGCAGCTCTCGCAAAAGACTTCGACTCGATGGTTAACCGGCTTGACTCACTGATTCAAACGCAAAAAAAGCTTCTGAACTCGGTATCGCATGAACTGCGCTCTCCTCTAGCTCGTATTAATATCTCCCTGGCTCTTCTACGAAAGCGTTTCTCTCGAGATTCTGACGACCTGTTCCAGCGTCTGGATCGTGATGTTGTGAGAATCGATCTACTGATGGGACAGCTTTTGACGCTCTCACGCCTGGAAGCCCGGTTTTCGTCTGCGGAGAGACAAGACGTAGACTTCGCGCAACTCGTCGAGGAAGTGGCGGCTGATGCGAACTTCGAAGCCGAGGCCCTGGGCAAATTCGTAACTTTTCAGACCTCCGATTCGATCATTCTCCGGAATGCCGATCCGGACGCCCTTAGAAGCGCTTGTGAAAACATTATTCGCAACGCAGTCCGCTTCACACGGCAAGGAAGCGATGTCCAGATCGTTTTGGAGGTCGATCGGAGCGCTCCCCATCCGCTGGCACTTCTTTCTGTCCGGGATCATGGCCCTGGGGTTCCGGAAGATTCTCTCGAGGCAATATTTGAGCCCTTCTATCGAATAAACGGGGACGTGGAAGCAATGGGAGGGAATGGTCTAGGGCTCGCCATCGCTTCTGAAGCGATTCGTATGCACCGTGGTACGATACGTGCCGAGAACCTTCAGCCTACGGGCCTCGAGATTATTGTCCTCTTGCCCATCGCACACGACATAGCCTCTCACCGAGGTGCGCCTGCAAAGCCCGAGCATAGCGCCGCAATATAGGGCTCTGGCGTCAAGCGGCGTAACGGCTACGCACTCAGTGTGGGTGAACGGCTGCGCGTGTGACGTGTCACGGAGATATTTTCCAGCCAAAGTTCGCTGGGCTTGAACTGCTTCCTCAGTTTTTCCTAATGTGCGGTTCGTTCTCCATACAAATCCTCACAGGTAACTGATCGTTCCTAGCAGCACTGCGCAGTTGTCCTCCGCAGAATAGAAACTGCGGAGGCATCCTGAAGGTCACAAGCATCGCGAAGGTCAGAAGATGGTCGCTCGATAGTTCCTGTGCGGCCTTCCTATTCCTTTTTCGGATGCTAAGGGCGCGCGCACAGATGCATCTGAATAACTCTGCGGGAGAGAGCAAATGATCCCATTTGTCGAAGAGACCGAAGAGAGGGTCTCGCAACCTGGACTTGCGCAACCGGCCCTCGTTGCAAAGGGCGTTTCCACGTTGCAGAGGACGTGGGCCGTTGGTCTGGTTGCCGTCTTGGTGCTTGGCGTTTCCTTTGCGGTGCGTGCCGGAAAGTACAAGCAAGACCCAGCAACTGCCGGTGAAGCAAACAGTTCTGTCGTCATTCACGCCGGCACGGCCTATCGAGCTGATATGGGCGTCTACATCAATGCTCTCGGCACGGTGACGCCAATTTCCACGATAAACGTGTTCAGCCAGGTGAGCGGTCAAGTCCTCGCCGTGCACTATCACGAAGGGCAGATCGTACACCGTGGCGACCCGCTTATCGATATCGATCCCCGCCCCTACCAGGCCCAATTGCAGCAGGCCGAGGGGCTACTCGATCACGACCGCGGGGTTCTGAAGCAGGCGGAGATTGATCTTGCTCGCTACAAAGAGGCCTTTGCTTTGAACGCTGTCGCAAAACAGGTTCTCGACGACCAGGAGCAGGTTGTGATTCAGGACCAAGGAGCCGTCAAATTCGACCTTGGTCAAGTGCAGTATGCTGAGGTCCAGCTTAGCTACTGTCACATCACCGCGCCCACTTCCGGCAGGGTTGGTCTGCGGCTGGTTGATTCAGGCAACACCGCTTTTGCGGGCAGCTCCAACGCGCTCGTGGTGATCACCGAACTACAGCCCATTACGGTTGTCTTCAACGTGGCGGAAGATCATCTTGCAGAGGTTCAAGCGCAACTGCGTCAACGCAAACCTCTTGCTGTCGAAGCTTTTGACCGGTCTGCAGAAACGAGACTGGCAGTCGGAACCTTGCTGACGGTCGACAACCAGATTGACACGTCCACCGGTACCGTTCGATTCCGCGGACAATTCAGCAATGGCGACCTCGCCCTGTTTCCAAACCAGTTCGTCAACGCGCGCTTGTTGGTGAAAACACTCAAAGATTCAGTACTCATTCCAAGCGCTGCGATCCAACGCAATGGAACGCAAGCATTTGTCTTCGTTGTCGACAAGAATGTGGTGTCGGTCAGGAACATCACCGAGCAGAGCACAGACGGCGGTGCGACTGCAGTGGAAGGTTTGCGTACGGGAGAAATAGTAGCGCTCTCGAGCTTCGACAAGCTGCAAGAAGGAACGCCGGTCCAGGTCGAGCAGTCACCTCAAAAAACAGCAGTCGATAAGGGACCCGGGTCGTGAGTCCCTCCCGCCCCTTCATTCTTCGGCCCGTCACGACTGCGCTGCTTATGGTGGCGATCGTGATCCTCGGAGCGGCTGGCTATATCAAGCTACCAGTCTCGGCATTGCCGGAGGTGGAGTATCCGACGATCCAGGTTCGGACCTTTTATCCAGGTGCCAGTCCGGAGGTGATGTCGTCCGCCGTCACCGCGCCGCTTGAGCGGCAATTTGGACAGATACCCGGTCTGACGCAGATGACTTCCACGAGTTCGGATGGCAGTTCGTCCATCGTTTTGCAATTCTCGTTGCGTCTGAATATTGATGTGGCCGAGCAGGAGGTACAGGCTGCCATCAATGCCGCGCAGAGCTTTTTACCCACGGACCTTCCCGTGCCTCCCGTGTATAGCAAATCGAATCCGGCCGACGCGCCGGTGTTGACCCTCGCCCTTACTTCAAAGATCCTTCCGCTCTCAAAGGTGGAGGACCTGGCCGACTCGCGGCTTGCCCCGAAAATTTCGCAGCTCAGCGGAGTTGGACTGGTGACCATTGGTGGCGGCCAGAAACCTGCCGTCCGCATTCACGTGAATCCGGCCACCTTAGCAACCTACGGGATCAGTCTCGAAGATCTGCGGACCACGCTTGCGAGCACAAGCATCAATGCTGCGAAGGGAACCATTGATGGAGACGCACAGAACTATCAAATCAATTCGAATGACCAGCTGCGCACCGGCGACGACTATCGCGATGTAATAGTTGCCTATAAGAATGGCGCTCCGGTATCACTTTCAGACGTATCCAAGATCAGCGATGGCGTCGAGAACGTAAGGCTTGCAGGCTGGATGAACCAGACGCCCGCCGTGATCCTGAACATCCAACGCCAGCCAGGGGCAAACACAATTGCCGTCGTGAAGAGCATCGAGGATCTCCTTCCTCAGCTGCAGGCAAACCTTCCGGCATCGGTAAAGCTGACGGTGTTAACGGATCGGACCACGACCATTCAGGCGTCGGTCAAGGATGTGGAGTTCGAGCTAGTCCTTACGATCGGCCTTGTCGTGATGGTCATCTTCGTCTTTTTGCGCAATCTCTACGCGACGATGATCCCTGCTATTGCCATTCCCATCTCGCTCGTGGGATCGCTGGCTGTGATGTATTTGTTGGGATATAGCCTGAACAACCTCACCCTGATGGCCCTCACGATTTCGACTGGTTTCGTTGTCGACGATGCGATCGTGATGATCGAGAACATATCACGCTATCTCGAAGAAGGACTCGGACCGCTCGAAGCGGCACTCAAAGGAGCAGAGCAGATCGGCTTCACCATCATCTCACTCACCATCTCCCTTATTGCCGTCCTGATCCCCCTGCTTCTTATGGGAGATATCGTAGGAAGGCTGTTTCGCGAATTCGCCATTACGCTCGCCGTTACGATCCTGATCTCTGCCGCGGTTTCGCTCACCCTGACTCCCATGATGAGTGCTCGTCTGCTGCGCCGCAAGTCAGGTTCGGAGGGAGGCCGATTCTACCAATGGTCCGAGCGCAGTTTCGAAACTCTTATCGCGAAATACAGCCGAACCCTGCAGTGGATCCTTCGCCATGAAATCCCGACATTGCTAGTAGCGGCCGCAACTCTGGTACTCGCCATCTATCTCTACATTGTCATACCGAAAGGCTTGTTCCCTACGCAGGATGTCGGGATTATTCAAGGCATCTCGCAAGCTCCCGAGTCGATATCTTTTCAGGCGATGTCGCTAAGGCAGCAAGAACTGGCGAAAGTCATTCTTCAGGACCCTGCAGTTGCGAGCCTGTCCTCTTTCATTGGGGTAGATGGGACAAATGCAACACTTAATAGTGGACGCATCCAGATCAACCTGAAGCCATTTGCGAAGCGCCACGTCGATGCGACAGGGGTAGTCGAGCGACTCCAGTCCAAACTGCAAAAAGTGGAAGGCATTCATCTCTACCTGCAACCCGTACAGGACCTGACAGTCGACGACCGCGCCAGCCGTAACCAGTTCCAATACACGCTGGAAGACTCCGATCAAGCCGAACTGGACACATGGACCGAAAGGATGGTTGCGGAGCTCAGAAAGCAACCGCAGCTAAGGGATGTTGCTACGGATCAACAACCTCGCGGGCTAGCCGAGAATCTTGTCATCGATCGGGCCACAGCGTCGCGCATGAACATTACGCCGGATCAGATTGACTCAAGCCTGTACGATGCGTTCGGTCAGCGCCAGATCAGTACTCTCTACACTCAATTCAACCAGTACCACGTCATCCTTGAAGCATCTCCCGAATTTCAGAGGGATCCGCAAAAACTACAGGACATCTATCTACAGAATTCTTCTTCGCAAAGCAGCACTAGCTCCGGTTCTACTTCTGGCCGATCGTTTTCCAACAGCGTTTCTACTCCAGCAAGAACGCTTGCGGTCTCCTCCACTAGCGGGATACCAGGGGCACAGCGGTCGAGCCTGGCGGGTTTCGCTGGCGCATCTGCCCTGTCGTCTAACACGTCCGGCGCGCTGGCCACCTCATCGAAGTCTACAAGTTCGGTTCTTTCGACAAGCACTGCTTCCGGCATGTCATCGGCATCGAGTGCGCCTTCTTCGAGTCCTTTGGGAACAGGCGGCGCCGCCGCAACATCGGCCTCGACGTCGTCACCGATACCACTCTCTGCGATTGCACGCTTTGAAAAGACTTCCAGCCCCTTGACCATCGCGCACCAGGGTCAGTTTCCAGTTGTCACAATCTCCTTTAATTTGGCGCCGAATAGTTCTTTAAGCCAGGCGGTCTCTGCAGTCGAACAAGTGCAGCGTCGGCTAGGGATGCCTGCCAGTGTATTGGCAAGCTTTCAGGGCGCCGCCGAAGCCTACAAAGCAATCGGCTCTCACGAGGCATTGCTGATTCTAGCGGCTTTGGTGGCCGTCTATATCGTGCTCGGGATTCTCTACGAGAGCTTCATTCATCCGATCACCATTCTCTCCACGCTTCCTTCGGCCGGAGTCGGCGCGTTGCTGGCACTTAGATTCTTCCGGCAGGACCTCGGGATTGTAGCCATCATCGGTATCATTCTGCTGATCGGTATCGTCAAGAAGAACGGCATCATGATCGTCGACTTTGCATTGGAGGCTGAAAGGACTCGCGGCCTCACCTCCACGGAGGCGATCTACGAAGCTTCGCTCCTGCGTTTCCGCCCCATCATGATGACAACTCTGGCGGCGCTCTTTGCAGGTATACCCCTCGCTTGCGGTTCTGGTATCGGCTCGGAACTTCGGCGTCCGCTTGGCATCGCGATGGTGGGTGGTTTGCTTCTCAGCCAGATCCTGACGCTCTATACGACTCCTGTCATCTACATATTTTTCGACAAACTGGGTGAACGCTTTGCTCCTCGCCAGAGGCGGGCGGCAATTCTTGACGCGGCGGAACTGCCATGAACTTGTCTGCCCCATTCATAAGAAGACCCGTTGCTACCACCCTGTTGGCCTTCAGCATCGCATTGGCGGGCATGATTGCGTTCCGGTTTCTGCCTGTTGCCTCTTTGCCTCTGGTCGATCTTTCTGCGATTCAAGTTTCAGCCGCGCTCCCTGGCGCGAGCCCCGAAAATATGGCGTCCTCGGTGGCCACTCCACTGGAAAAGCAGTTCAGTCATATCGCTGGCATCACGTCAATGAGTTCCAAGAACTCTCTTGGCGTCACGTCGATCAGACTGACCTTCGATCTGAGCAGAGACGTGGATGGCGCCGCGCGGGATGTAGAAGCGGCAATCAACGCTGCTCGTAGCTATCTACCCTCAAACCTTCCCGCAAATCCAACTTATCGCAAGATTGATTCCGCGCGGGCGCCCGTGCTCGTGCTCAACCTGGCATCAAAGACCGCCGCGTCAGGCGTCCTCTTTGACACCGCATCGTCCATCATCCAGCAGAAGATCTCTCAAGTCAGCGGCGTCGGGCAAGTAACGATTCTTGGTGGGTCTTTGCCCGCTGTACGCGTCGATGTGAATCCGCAACAGCTAAGTCACTATGGACTTGGTTTGCAGGACGTCGCCAGCGTGATCAGCGCTCAAAATGCGAACCGTCCAAAGGGTCAAATCTCTGACGATGACACCATCGCCGACATTACCGCAAACGATCAAATATCGAAAGCTCGCGACTACGCACCCCTCGTGGTTGCATCGAAAGATCATTCCGTAGTGAGGCTCACGGATATCGCAACGATCAGCGACTCGGTCGAGAACCTTCGCTCCGTGGCTTACGTTAATGGGAAGGAGTCAGTTAGCCTTCTCGTCTATTGTTCGCCTGGCGCCAACGTCATCAGTACAGTCGACGAGATCAAGCGCCAGCTGCCGTCCATTCGGTCCTCCATCCCTTCGAATGAGCAGCTACTCGTTACAGGAGACCTTACTACCACAATCCGTGCGTCGGTTAAGGACGTGGAAGTGGCACTGATTCTGTCAATCGGCTTGGTGGTCTTTGTCGTCTTCCTCTTTCTTCGTAACGCGCGGGCCACCTTGATTCCCGGCGTCGCCGTAACGGTATCGGTGATCGGCACATTTGCGGTGATGTACCTCTGCGGCTACACGCTGGACAATCTGTCCCTCATGGCCCTTGCCATCTCAACGGGGTTTGTCGTCGATGACGCAATCGTTGTCATGGAAAACACGGTTCGGCTGATGGAGATGGGTGTCCCGCCGATGGCCGCGGCTTTGAGGGGTTCTGAGGAAACTGGCCCTACGGTCTTGTCCATGAGCCTGTCGCTCATCGCTGCCTTCATTCCGATTTTGTTTATGGGAGGAATTCCCGGCCGGCTCTTTCATGAGTTTGCAGTCACTCTCGCGGTGTCGATTGCCATCTCGATGATCGTGTCGCTCACGCTAACGCCGATGATGTGTGCTTACGTCCTTCAATCGGAAAAGGGAGTAACGCATGGACGCCTCTATCGGTTCAGTGAACGCCTCTTCGATCGTCTGTTGGCAGGGTATCGCTATAGCTTGACGTGGGTGCTGAAGCATCCCGCCCCAGTCGTGCTCGCCTTCCTCGGGACGCTAGCACTCAACGTTGTCCTGATGAGACATATCACAAAGGGCTTCTTCCCGGTACAGGATACCGGCTCACTCCTCGGCGGGTTCCAGGGTCCGCAGGATGCTTCATTCCGTGCAATGCAATCCGCCTTGATCTCCATTGAAAAGGTAATCCAGGCCGACCCGGCCGTAGACGTGGTCACCGGGTTTACGGGAAGTACCTCTGGTCCGGGGAGTGAAGACGGAAGCAACTCAGGATTTCTTTTCATTACGCTGAAGCCGTTGGCTCAAAGAAAACTGAGCGCTGCCGAAGTGCTCGATCGCCTGCGGCCGAAGCTGGACGCCATTCCTGGAGCTTCGACACTGCTCAAGCCATTCCAGGATATTCCCTCCGTCGGGAAGAGCAGCAACACTAGCTACCAATATGAACTGTCATCTGACTATGTGGCAGACCTGAATACCTGGGGCCCAATCCTTTATCAGCAGATGGAAAAACTACCTCAGATTAAGGATGTCAACATCGATCAGCAAAGCCGAGGGTTGCAGGCCTCGCTCACCTATGACCGTCGCACGGCAGCCCGTTTGGGTATCACCCCACAGCTCATCGACCAATCGCTCTATGGGGCCTTCGGGCAGGCGCAAGTTTCGACGATCTATACATCGCTGAACCAGTATCACGTCGTAATGGAAGTAGCGCCGCAATATGCGCAAAGCCCATTGGGGATGAAATCGATTTACGTTCATCCCTCCGGCGGAAACAGCGTTCCTCTGGACGCCTTCGTCCGAACCGCAAATTCGACTTCTCCTCTTTTGGTCAACCACGACGGACTGTTTCCCGCAGTTACCGTGTCTTTCAATCTGGCGCCTGGAGTTCCCCTTGAACAGGCCACGATCGCCATCGAGAAGTTGCAGCAGAGGCTGGCGATGCCTCGAACTGTCCGTGGTAGCTTTGCCGGCACTGCGGGGGATTTCAAGAAGTCGCTCATCGGCCAGATCGTACTGGTTGTGATGGCGTTGTTTGCGGTCTACATCGTGTTGGGGGTTTTGTACGAGAGCCTGCTGCACCCAATTACGATTCTTTCCACGCTGCCGCCCGCAAGCGTCGGAGCTGTCCTGGCCCTCATTCTCTTCAAGAGCGAACTGGATGTGAT
>Ga0207151_1039_pt1 | contig 31851 bp, 31 predicted proteins | sample Alteio_BWMinHeat_29_FD_153523 | JGI IMG/M metagenome (GOLD analysis project Ga0207151, IMG submission 153523) | Enriched cells from forest soil in Barre Woods Harvard Forest LTER site, Petersham, Massachusetts, United States -... | ecosystem: Environmental > Terrestrial > Soil > Temperate forest >... | reverse complement strand
CGCGGAACTGTTCGGGATATTGTGACGGCCGCTGCTTTGCGAACTGTTCCATGAGGGGCTGGAGCTCGGCGCTCGCTTGGGCGACGGTAACCCCTGGCCGGAGCTTGTAGGAGACTCCAAAGCCGATATTCGCGTCCTGAGTCACTTTCAGCGGAAGGTAGATTTCTGCCTGGCCCCACTTGAAGCGAGGTGGCATAACCCCGACGATTTCATAGGACTTGTGAACAAGCTGGATTTTCCGCCCGATGACGCCGGGATCGCCCAGAAAATATCTTTGCCAGAACTGATAGCCGAGAACTACCACGCGTTGCGCATCTTCACCGGGCGGGGCGTCGGAAGCGATGAGCCAACGGCCTTTTAGCGCAGGGGTGGCCCAGTGATTGGGAGAGCCCGGGGAAATGTACATGGATTGCACATCCTCGGGAAGGTCGCCATCCGTGGTGGTCAGATTCCACCAGTCCATGCAAACGACACTCTCGAGGGATTTGAGTTGCCGTACTTGCTCGACTTGCGGGCCGTTCAAACCCATGAAGCGGTCATTGCCGGCTTTGTCCACGAGGCGAAGTTCCATGAGGCGATCGGCGCCGGGATAGGGGAAGGGGTCGATGAGCACGGCGTAGACGACACTGAAAACGGCGCTGGTCGCGGCGATACCAAGGGCGAGGGAAAGGATGGCGGTCAGCGCGAAGGTGGGGCGCTTGCGGAGTTCGCGGGCTGTGTAGCGCAAGTCGGAGAGGAAGGAGTGCAATGAGCACCTCGCACCATTGGACGAAGGCTTTGATGGCCAGTTAGTAGACGAAAGTTGGAGAGATTTGTTCCCTGACCCATTGCAGATTGTGAGGCGAGAGCGACGCGTCCTGCCCTGGCTCTGCTGAGGAATGGTAGGGGTGCCCGAGGCCAGCCTCGGATGCTGAGCCCCCTGGAACTTGCCCGCTAGCGGCCTACTTTTTCGTTAAAGAATCTGGCCATAAGTTGCAGCGCTTCTTGGGTTTCCGGGAGCTGAAAGTGATACCAGAAGGCGTGCGGGAGAGCCTCGTAGACGACGAGTTGGGAGTTGTCTCCGGCGCGGAGCAGGGCGCGGTGGAAAAGGGTGGTGTCGCTTAGGAGCAGGTCGCGCGTACTGGTGACCAGGAGGCTGGGAGGCATGGCTTTCAGGTCGGCAAAGATGGGGGAGAGAACGGGATCTTTGAGATCAGTCTTAGGGGCGTATTCCTCGGCGGACTTGCGATCGGGATCTTGTGGTTGAAGGGCGCCCGGGAAGCCGTTGAGAGTGAAAAGCTGTTGAGAGTCAGTGGTATGGGAAAAGTCGGTCAGCACGGAAAACAGGCCGAGGGCGGCGGGCTCAGGCAGGTTTAGTTGTTTGAGGCGGATGGCGACTTCGGCCGTGAGAATGGCGCCGGCCGAGGTGCCGAAGATGCCGATGTTGTGGGGCTTATAGGTTTTGAGCAGGGCTTTGTAGACGGCGACGGTGTCGTCGACGGGAGCGGGGAAGGGATTTTCGGGGGCCAGACGGTAGTAGACCGAGACGACTTTGATTTTGCCGAGACTTGCGATGGGCACTCCTTCGATCAGCGAACCGGAGTCGGAGTTGAAGCCGCCACCGTGGAGATTGATAAGCAGCAGATTGCTGTTGGCTGGAGGCGTCGAGGGAGGAGTAATGATGTCGGTGCGCACGCCGGCTGTGGTGGTTTCTTCTACGTTGACGGGAAAGAGGCGGCGGGCTTCGGCGGACTGCTTGACGCGCCATTCGTCGGTGCGCTTGCGGCGTTCGGCCAGCGCTTCTGGGCCGGGAGCGGAGTGCGCCAGCGAGGCTAGCCATTCTTGGGCTTCGGCGCTGATGGTGGAGGGCATGGGGATGGTGCGCGTGATGTGGGCGGTACCGTCGGGATCGAACGTGGCGGAATCTTGCAGTACCGCTTGATTTGGATTGCTCCAAGCGAGCAACGACAGGAAGACGACCAGCAGCAAGGGAAAAAGAATTTTTCTCGACATGCAAATGGCCTCCTGGCGGTTCCGTCGATGGGAAAGCCGGGGGACAATCCTATCCGGCACACAGACCAGGCGGTTACTCTTTTTTTGTGGAAGACTTGTGCGAAATCTCGCGTCTGCCGGATGCTTGGGAGAGTGTTGGAGTTGGGTGGTTGGAAACATGACCGGCACTGGCTGAAGACGGAGTGGGAGTGGGAACCGATGCGTCGTGTATAATTGAAACCTTGGGGAACTAGCGGAATTCATGCCAGAAGAGAAAAAAGCGGCAAGGGCAAGCGCGGACGTGTTGCTAGAGCGGCAGCGGAGGTTCCGGCGGACGCGCGTGCGCGAGCTGAAGATGATCGCCAAGGCGCTGGCCTCGACCAAGCATCCCGTTTTGGTGCACATCATTCCGATGCGGCGCTGCAATCTGGATTGCGGGTATTGCAACGAGTACGACAATGTGTCGAAGCCGGTGCCGCTTGAGGAGATGAATAAGCGGCTGGATATTTTGGCGGACATGGGGACGTCGATCATCACCATCAGTGGCGGCGAGCCGCTGATGCATCCGCAGGTAGAGGAGATTATCCAGCACATCCGGAGGCGCGGGATGATCGCGGGAATGATTACCAACGGGTTTTTGCTGAGCAAGGAGCGTATTGGCGCGCTGAACGAGGCCGGGTTGGAGCACTTGCAGATCAGCATCGACAATCTGGTGCCTGACGAAGTGTCAAAGAAGAGTTTGAAGACGTTGGATGTCCGGCTGGAATGGCTGGCGGAGTATTCCGTGTTCCAGGTGAACATCAATTCCGTGCTGGGGAGCGGAGTGAAGGATCCGGAAGATGCGTTGAAGATTGCGCACCGGGCCGTGGAGCTGGGATTTACGAGCACGGTGGGGATCATTCACGACCATAACGGGCAGCTCAAGCCGCTGGGAGGGCGGGAGCAGGAGATTTTTGAAGAAATCATGACGTTGGGGAAGAAGTCGTTTTCGCGGTTCAACAACTTTCAGCACAGCGTGGCGCGCGGCAAGGAGCACGACTGGCGTTGCCGTTCCGGAGCGCGGTATTTGTATATTTGCGAGGACGGGTTGGTGCACTGGTGCTCGCAGCAGCGCGGGTATCCGGGGATCCCCCTGGCCCAGTATACGGATGAGATGCGCCATCGCGAATACTACACGGCGAAGCATTGCGCGCCGATGTGCACCGTATCGTGCGTGCAGCAAGTGGGGATGATCGACAATTGGCGCGGACCGCAGACCTTGAAGCCCAAGCCCATGGCGCCTCCGGCGGCGCAGCCGGAGCTGGTGCAAATCGGCAGTACTCGAAGCGACTCTTGACCGCGAACTAGTTTCCTACCGACCACGGACTCCCTATTTTCTTTCCGCGCACATCGGCAGCGGTGTCCGATTGACGATAGGCCGGAGCTTGCCAAAAATAAGAGCATGCCAGGCCAAGCAATTGAGATTGAAAATCTGACGAAGGACTACCCGTTCGGGTTCCTGCACCTGAAGAGGAAACGGTCGCTCGAAGGGTTGACCATGCAGGTCGAGAGCGGCGAAGTGTTTGGTTTTCTCGGGCCGAATGGGGCGGGGAAATCGACGACCATCAAACTGCTCGTCGGACTGATTTTTCCCGACGCGGGCACGGCGCGCATCCTGGGAAAGCCCATCACGGATATTGAGATGCATCGCGACATCGGATATCTGCCCGAGCAGCCCTATTTTTACGATTACCTGACGGCGGCAGAGGTGCTGGATTACTTTGCGAGGTTTCATGATTTGACGGCGTCGGATCGCCACGAGCGCGTGGCGCGCATGCTCGAGAAAGTGGGGCTGGAAACGGCGCGAAAGATTCAGTTGCGGAAGTATTCGAAGGGGATGCTGCAGCGCGTGGGGCTGGCACAGGCGATTTTGCACGATCCGAAAGTGGTGATACTGGACGAGCCCATGTCCGGGCTCGATCCCATCGGGCGACGGGAAGTGCGTGACATTATTTTGGAATTGAAGCGCGAGGGCAGAACGGTGCTGTTCTCGACGCACATTCTTTCCGACGCGGAGATGCTGTGCGACCGCGTGGGCGTGATCGTCGGAGGGAAGTTGCGCGGCGTCGGTGCACCCGAGGAGATTGTCGGGATGAAGGCGCAGGGGATGGAGATTCTGTTCGAGCTGCCGGGAAGCGGCTCGAGCGCAACAGCGGTTCTGGCGAAGGCCATGAAGACGGGCGACCGTTACCGCTTGCAAGTTTCCGAACAGGAGCTGTACGGAGCGCTGGAACAACTTCGCGGGGTGGGAGCAAAGATACTTTCCGTAGCGCAAATCAAGGCTTCCCTGGAAGAGTATTTCATGAACCTTATTGAGGCGGACCGCGCCCAGGGGGCTGCGGTCGAGGTGAGCGGGAAATGAGGCGCGCGGGCGCGGTGGCGTTGAATACATTTCGCGAAGCGGTGCGCGACCGCGTATTGTACAACCTCGTTTTTTTTGCGTTGCTGATGATGCTGGCGGCGATCTTGGTCGGGGGAATCTCGATCGGGATCGAGGAGCTGGTGATCAAAAGCCTGGGCTTGAGCGCGATCTCGGTGATTGGGCTGTTGATCGCGGTGTTCATCGGCGTAGGACTGGTGTACAAGGAGATGGACAAGCGGACGTTGTATGCGCTGCTGGCGAAGCCCGTGCGGCGATGGGAATTTCTTTTGGGAAAATTCGGCGGGCTGGTGTTGACGCTTGCCGTAAACACGCTGGCGATGGCGGCGGGGTTGTTCGCCGCGCTGTTGTACGTGAAGCACACTCTCGAACGCTCGGACGCCGTGCTGCTGATCGCCATCTATTTTATTTTGCTGAAACTTACGCTGGTGGTGGCGCTGGCTCTTCTTTTCTCGTGTTATAGCTCGCCCTTGTTGGCCATTTTGTACACTTCGGCGCTCTACATCGCCGGATTATTCGTGGAGGAGATACGGACTTTTCACCTTACCCCCGCGAGCCCCGCGACGGAGGCACTGCTTCGAGGACTCTCCTACCTGCTCCCGAATTTTGAGAATTTCAATGTGATGGCCGCGGCGGCGCACGGACGGGAAATTCCTGGCGCTTTGGTTTTGCAGAATACCGCTTACGCCGCGTTGTACAGTGTCATCGTGCTGCTCGTCGCGGCCGCCGTTTTTTCGCGGCGGAATTTGAAATGAATCCAGCGAATTCGAAAAAATGGCTGCTGCTAGTCTTGCTCCCGCTGGGTTTGGCCGGAGTCTGGGAACTGCAGCAGCGCATCGACATCCAGCGAGGCGCTTTGCACCAAGAGCGCGACGAACTGGTGCTGCGCTCGGGCAAGCTGGTCAGGGCGATGAGCCTCGAATATGCGCCGTTGATGGCGGACATCTACTGGACGCGCGTGGTGCAATACTACGGCGACAAGCACGAACGACATGAGCCGAATTTTGAGCTGCTGTGGCCGCTTCTGGATCTCACGACGACGCTCGATCCCAACTTGCTGGTGGCTTACCGTTTCGGCTCGACATTCCTGAGCGAGCCTTCGCCGCGCGGGGCGGGACACCCGGAACTAGGCATCGCGCTCCTGATGCGCGGAATTCAGGCCAATCCCGACTACTGGCGATTTTATGAAGACTTGGGGTTTATCTACTATTTCGAGTTGAAGGATTACCCGAAAGCATCGGCGGCCTTTGCGCAAGGAAGCAAGAATCCGGATGCGCAGATTTGGATGAAGGTCATGGCCGCGAAAATCGCGGCGGAAGGGGAGTCGCTCTCGACGTCCATCTTTTTGTGGAATGAGGTTTACCAAACGACGAAAGACTCACAAGTGAAGGAAAACGCGATGTCCCACCTGCAATTGCTGGGCGCCGAGCAGGATTGCAAACAACTGGATGCGCTGGCGGATGAATTTCAAAAGCGTACTGGCCGGCGTCCGGCGCGCGTGAGCGAACTCGTCCAGGCGAAACTGCTGCCGCGCCTCCCGGTGGATGCGCTGGGCTTTCCCTACGTTTTCGGGCCGGACGGCAAAGCGGCCTTAAATATCGACAGCCCGTTACTCGAGCAGCAACTGCTGCGGCAAAATTCGAAATAGGTTTTGCTCAAATTCTGCTGCCCTATGCGGGTTAACGGCTTCTTCGGTTTGCAGGGCCCAGCCATCCGGGACCAAAACACTGGCGGTCTTCTGAGAAACCCGCGTTCGATTCAGGGCTTTGAGGGATGGTTCAGAAGGCCCGGAAACGTTAGACCTGTTCCTCTACGCAGGTCCAGGCGTAGCTCGGGAACTCGCCATTTGCGGCCCATCGAAGAAAGCGCGGCGGGTTGTTGTTGCAAGCCTGAAATAAGAGTCTTGCGGGACCTCTCGGAAGGCGCTCGCGTCCGCTATTCCGTGGTGCACAGGAGGGTCATTTGGGGGTCGATGACCAGCTTGTGCGCCGGGAGTTGTGTGACGAAATGGAAGGAAGTTTCTGGGCTGGCGGCGACCACCGCGCCTAGGAAGATATTGTGTCCGGAGCCGTTGTTGGCGTAGAGGGGAACGCTGGCGATGAATGAGCGCGGCACGCCGCTCTGAAAGAGTTTGCCGTGAACGACTTCACCCTTGTCGGTATGGTGCGTGGAGAATTCCACGCGGTAGTGGGGGATGCCTGTCCCGCGCACCCATTGCTCGAAAAACCATTCCATGGAGCGGCCCCCTTCCAGGTCCATGGCCGGCGTCATGGCGGCCTCCACTTCGTGCTGCAGATCGTCCGTGGAGAGCGCGCGATAGGCGTACTTTGTGGAAATGGTGCGAAGCAGAGCTACAAAGCGCGCGTCCGGATCTTTTGCGCCGGGCTGGCGCAGCATTTCGCGCAGCATGTGAATCACCCAAGAGCCCTTGCCGTAAATCACTTCTTCGAAACCGAGTGGTGACTTCGAGGAATTCAAGCGGTTGCCGAGAGGCAGAGCTCCAATTTCGCCAGCGGGCAGGTCCGAGCCTGGAACTTTTTCCTTGAGCTGCTTGCGATAGCGTTCCAGCCAGACGCGAAGTTCGTGTGCGGAGGGCTTCCTGCTGTCCGCGAAGAGCAGCGCGAGATAGTTGGCGATGGCTTCATCGATCCACTGGTCCCGGTAGTTGGACCAGCCGACTACGTTGCCCCACCACTGATGCGCGACTTCGTGAAAGGGGACGATGTCGGTGAAGGCTTCCTGCCGGGTGGCAGAAAGTCCTGCGCGGTTTTGCGCTTCGGAAGACAGAAAGGAATACGTCGAGATGTACAGCAGGCCCGGCCAGCCTTGGCCGAAAGTGCCGGGAATTTGCGAAACGCTCAACGAGTGAAAGGGAAAAGGGCCGCTGAAGTGTTCATAGAAGCGAATGGAAGAATCGATGTCCTTGCCGAGTTGTTTGAGCGCGTCGGCGGGACTCGGCGGCGGCGGACGCATGGCCTCGCGGCTCCTGCCGCTGGACAAGCTGAACGGAATTTCGATGGATGGCAGCGAGTCCGGACTCGCTGAATCAAGACGATTGCTCAGGGCTTGCTCGAGCTGGCGATTGGCGTAGACGTCAATGATGCGCGATTCCGTGGTGATGGAGCTGGAAGCGTATTCTCCGAGATTGAAACCAGCGATGGACAGCGGCTTATCGCTTCGCCAATGGCCTACGCGAAAGTCTCCGGCGATTTGTTCATTGATCTTGGCGCCGGTGGCGACCAGTTTCAGACGGCGCGGCCAGCGCATGGTTAGGTCGTAGGACGCGAAATCCGCTTGATCTCCGAGGCGCGGATACCAGCTTTCGCGCGCACCGACGAAGATAACGCCGTTGCCGGCGTCCTCGATGACATTGCCGCGGTAATGAAAATGAATCGCGAACTCCTGGGCTTTCTGTGCGGGCTCCGGCAGCACGACATGGAGATAGTCATTGCCTTGGACGCTGCGCTCCTGGAGGTTCATCCCTTCGTTTTGGAAAAAAGCGAGCGGGTTGCCCCGCTCGTCCGTAACGGTTTCTGCGTGAAGAGCGCGGGAGAGTTGAAATGTAAGTACGCGCTCGCCGGAATTTTCAGCACGCACGTGGACGGCTGCGGTAGCGTCGAGGGAGTTGTCCGGCAGCACGGTGGTGTCCATGGTGTAATCCAGCGTGTGGAACGCGACTGGCGGAGGAACGGAGCCGGGGACGCTGTAGGAAGCCCAAACATCGTAGTAGACAGAGTTGCCGGATTTCCGGCGCTGGCCGAGAAGGACCTGCTCCCTCCTTTGAAGATCAAATAGGAGCTCGAAGGGGCCGCTTTCAACGCCTTCGAGCGCGGCATAAAAATAGGGCTTGGGATTTTGCGAAAGGCAATCTTCGAGGAGGCGCAAGGATTGAGAAGCATTGAATTGCGCGACGAAGGGATCCGAGAGAGCGGCGAAACCGGTGTCCAACTGCGGGGAGAGATTGGCGGAATGGAACTGGCGGAGGAGATCGTCCGCGGCGTCGTCGGTGAAGCGCACGTAGGCGCTGAGGAATACCTGGTCAAGAACCGGAGCTCCCAGAAAATGCGCCATCTGTTGCTTTTCCACGACATCGCGCGGGAAAGCCAGGGCATGGCCGCGGCCGGAGAAGACGAAGCCGGTGATGCGGCCGTTGATGGGGGCCAGGAAAGCGAGTTTGCCTTCTTCGAAGTAGATTTCCACATCGCCGCGGCGGAGTTCGATACGGTTGGCGGTCACGAGCTGGTAGGTGGAAGCGGGATCGAGGCGCAGGGCATTGAGCGCGTCGTAGAGTTCGTGCGGCGACGGATGGGCGGTGGAAGAAACGGGCGGCGCAAGGAGACACCACAAGATGAAAAGTGCCACACCTGGCCGCATGCAAGAAGTGTAGTCACATTCGGCATGGCGGAACAAGGCCGCGCCGGGTGCTCGGATGAAGCAGATTAAAATGTGAAGATGCGGCAAATCTCACCATCGGGTTGTGCTGTGTTTGTCGTCGTGGCGTTTTTTCTTGCCTCGGCGGCGCACGCGGACACCATCGTTCTGAAGAATGGACGCCGCATTGTCGCCTTCAACGTGAGAGAAGAGGGCGAAAAGGTAAAGTATGAAACATCCGCCGGGGAGCTGAGCCTGCCGAAGTCTATCGTTGATCACATCGAAAAGAATGGCACCGTGCCGACGGGCAATTCTCCGGCGGAGGCAGCGGCGAATCTGGCCATCACCCCGCCCAACATGGAGGCGACAAGCGGGGGTACGGAAATCGAGCGGGGGGCGGTGCACGACGGCGCCGTTGACCGGCAGTATATCGCGAAACTCGAAGAAGCGGCGCGAGGCGGCGGACCACGCGCGAGTGCGAGCGCGGCCCTGGCGCATTATGCGGCGGCACAGTTTGAACTAGCACGCGGCGAGATGGAGCGCGCACTGGCCGACGACCGTACCGCGCTGGCGTACGCCCCGGAAGAACCGACGCTGCTGATGAACGTGGCCTACCTGCATTTGCGGCGGAGCGAGTACAAGCAGTCGCTGGAATATCTGGAACGAGCGCGGCGGGTTGCGCCGGTGAACCCCGACGTGGCCAAGCTGGCGGGCTGGGCGTATTACGGCATGAACAAGATGGATCAGGCCGTTGCGGAATGGAAGCGGGCGCTGGCTTTGCGGCCCGATCCGGAAGTGCAGGAAGCCCTGGACAAGGCGCAACGCGACAAGCAGGAAGAACAGAGCTACAAAGAAAACGAAAGCAGCCACTTCACACTGCGTTACAGTGGCACGGCGGAGCCGGCGCTGGCCCGCGAAGTCCTGCGCACGCTGGAGTCGCATTTTTCAGCGATCGAGTCCGAGTTGAATTTCACGCCGTCAGATTCCATCGGTGTGGTCCTGTACACGCAACAAGCGTATGCCGACATCACCCGGGCCCCCAATTGGGCAGGGGCGTTGAATGACGGGCGAATTCGCGTGCCGGTGCAGGGACTGAGCGCCGTGACGCCGGAGCTTTCGCGGGTGCTGAAGCACGAGTTGACACACAGTTTTGTGAGACAGAAGACGCGTGGTCACGTGCCCACGTGGGTCCAAGAAGGTTTGGCGCAATGGATGGAAGGCAAGCGCAGCGGCGAAGGCGCCGGAATGCTGGCCGAAGCCTACCGTCGAGGACAGGCGACTTCGCTTGGCAAGCTCGAAGGATCCTGGATGGGCCTGCCGAGCGATGCAGCCGGCTACGCGTATGACTGGGCGCTCGCGAATGTTGAATACATCATTGAAACCAGCGGCATGGGCGACATCCAGCGCATCCTCGACCGCATCGGCAGCGGTAGTTCAACGGAAGAAGCTCTGCGCGCGGTGCTGCACAGCGACTACAACGACTTGATGCAGTCCACCGCCGAATACCTGCGTAAGACCTACGGACGCTAGTCGAACGGAAACCTTCAAGGCTCTTCAGGAGGGAAGCAGCAAAGCCGCTAAAAGCGCGGCGCGGACGGGCATGGTGTTGATCAGGATGTGTTCGCTGGTCGAGTGAGCGCCATGGCCGACGGCGCCGAGGCCGTCGAGCGTGGGGACGCCCACTGCGGCGGTGAGGTTGCCGTCAGAGCCGCCCCCGGCGGTGCATTCCCCCAGAGCCAGGCCCATTTGCGCGGCCAGGGCCTTGGCTTTGGCGAAGAGTACGGCGCTAGATTTGCGTTCGAGCGGGGCGCGATTGAAGCCGCCACGAACTTCCAGCTTCGTGCCGGGCAGAATCGGACGGAGCGCACGTAGTTTGCGCTCCAGGCTGCGCATGTCCGTGACGCGCAGCGCGCGAAGATCAAGGACGGCGCGGGCGCGTTCAGCGATGACATTTACGCGCGTGCCGCCTTCGATGATGTCAGCGTTGACCGTCACGCCGCGGCGCAGGTCGTTCCATTCCTGGATGCTTGTGAGCTGCCGCGCCAGCTCGTGAATCGCGTTAATGCCTTCCTGAGGTTCGAGGCCTGCATGGGAAGCGCGGCCATGGACGATGAGTTCGGCCTCGCCTACGCCTTTGCGGGAGGTTTTGATCAATCCGTGTGGCCCCAGGGAAGGTTCGAGGACGAAGACCGCCTCGCTGCGGCGCGCTTCTGTTTCGATCAGTTTCCGCGAAGCGTCGCTGCCGATCTCCTCGTCGGACGTGCAGAGAAAGACCAGGCGGTGGCGCAGCGGGGCTCTCGTTTGCTGCAGAGTTTCGAGGGCGAAGAGGGCCTGCGTGAGGCCGGCCTTCATATCGAAGATGCCCGGTCCGTAGGCTTTTCCGCCAGAAAGACGGAAAGGTATCTTGGCGAGAGCGCCCGAGGAATAGACCGTGTCATAGTGGCCGAGCACGAGGAATTGACCCACGGGGCGCGATTTCTCGGGCCACCAAGTAACGCGAAGCTGGTCGCCGCAGAGTTTCTGCGGGATTCGCTTGACGCTCGCGCCGCGCTTGCGCCATTCCGCGGCGAGTAGGTCGCAGCAACGGTCGGCGGGAGCTTTTTCTAGGCTGGGAGATTCCGCAAGGACCAGCCTCTCGAGCGTGGAGAGCATCTCCGGCAAACGATTTTTTAGGAGGCCCAAGCATTCCTTGGGGTAGTTGGTATCCGGCATGGCCGGGACATGCTAACAATGTGCGGCTCAGGCGGCAATGATGCAGGTCGGACAACATTGGCGACGCTCAGAAGGCTTGGGTTCGCATATAATAGAAGGTTTGCCGGGCAAGAGTGAAGCGCCGCAGTAAGGATCTGTGGCGCGATGGGGAGCACGGATGATACTCGACGCAGTGGAGATTCAGAAGATTTTGCCGCACCGTTATCCGTTTCTGATGGTGGACGCGATCCTGGAAATGGAACGACTGAAGTACATCGTGGGCGTCAAAAACGTAAGCATCAATGAATCGCATTTTCAGGGGCACTTTCCGGGCAAGCCCATCATGCCGGGAGTGTTGATCATCGAAGCGATGGCGCAGACCGGCGGGTTGCTGCTGCTGCTGGAGATTCCGGACCGTGACAACAAGCTGCTGTATTTCGTGGCTGTGGATGGCGCGCGATTTCGCCGACCGGTCGTGCCTGGCGACCAGTTGCGGCTGGAGGTCAAAGTGATTTCGTGGCGCGGCGACTTCTGCAAGCTCGAAGGCAAGGCCACGGTAAACGGGCAGTTGGCTGCAGAAGCGACGCTGATGTGCAAGATGGTGGATCGCGAGTTTGGCACTAAGGTGGAAGAACCCGCGAAATGAGCAGGCCGGAGATTCATCCGCAGGCAGTCGTGGCTTCAAGCGCGAAGCTGGGCACCGGAGTAAAGGTGGGGGCTTACGCGATGGTGGGCGACGACGTGGAGCTCGGCGATGGTTGCCTGCTTCACGCCCACGCCACTGTCGGCGGGCCTGCGAAGTACGGCCGCAACAATGTGTTCTATTCGTTCTGCGCGGTCGGCGGTGATCCGCAGGATTATACCTATCGCGGTGAGCGCACCGAGCTGGTTGTGGGCGACGGAAATATTTTTCGTGAGTACGTCACCATCAGCCGGGGAACGCAAAAGGGCGGGGGCCTCACGCGGGTTGGCAACGAAAACTTTTTTCTGGCTTACTCGCACATAGGACACGACGACCAGATTGGCAATCAGACGCTGTTTGTGAATGGCGCGACGCTGGCGGGGCATGTTGCCGTGGAGGATTTTGCTACCGTTGGTTCGTTCTCCGTAGTGCACCAGTACTGCCGCGTGGGCCGTTACGCGTATGTGGGGGCTTCGACGGTGATCGTCCAGGACGTGCCGCCGTTTTCGCGCGTGGTGACGGAGCGCGAGACCAAGAGCTATGGCGTCAACACCATCGGGCTTGAGCGCAAAGGTTTTTCAAAGGAACGTTTGCAGGTGCTGGATCGCGCTTTTCGTCTGCTGAGCCGCTCGAAGATGAATACCACGCAAGCTCTCGCCGCGATGCAAGCGAAACTCGCCGGCTCCGACGACGTGCAGGAACTCATCCGATTTATAGAGACTGCCCAGCGCGGAATCGTGAAGTAAGCGTTGCCGCACACCGTTCATGCCATGCCGGATGCTACTAGAAACACGACAGGATGGGGACTGATTGCCGGGAACGGGCGCTTTCCGTTTCTGGTGCTGGAAGGCGCGCGCAGCCAGGGAATCGAAATGGCGGTGATTGCCTTGAAAGAAGAAGCCTCGCCCGAATTGGAAAAAAGCGCCAAGCGGCTGCATTGGGTGAGCCTCGGCGAATTGAGCAAGGCCATCGACCTGATGCACAAGGAGGGCGTCACGCAGGCAGTGATGGCCGGGCAGGTGAAGCACAACAAGATTTTCAGCGCGATCCGGCCCGACTGGAAACTGGCGAAGCTGCTGTTCTCGCTTCCGCGCAAGAGTACCGATGCGCTGATCGGCGGAATCGCGCGCGTTCTGCAGGATGAAGGGATTCAACTGGTGGACTCCACGCTGTTTCTGAAGCCACTTTTGCCCGAGCCGGGCGTGCTGACGCGCCGGGCCCCCAACGAGCAAGAAACGGCCGACATCGCCTACGGGCATAGCGTCGCCAGGCAGATCGCGGGCCTGGACATCGGGCAAACGGTGGTGATTTCCGACCAAGCCTGCATCGCCGTAGAAGCCATGGAAGGAACCGACGAAACCATCTCGCGCGCAGCACGGATCGTTGGCGGAAAACCACTTGTCGTCGTGAAAGTCAGCAAACCGCGCCAGGACATGCGCTTCGATGTACCCGTGGTCGGTTTGCCAACCATCGAACAGATGAAGAGTTCCCGCGCCACGGCCCTGGCGGTGGATGCGGGACGCACCTTGCTGTTTGACCGTCATAAATTGATTGCCTTGGCCGACGCTGCGGGAATCGCCATACAGGCCTTTGTGCCGGCGATGGACGTGGAACCGAAGAGCGCTTTCGGGGGAATCAGCAAAAAATGAGCGGTGCCGGACGAGAAACGGGGAAAATCCGAGCCGCCGTCGTCGGAGCGGGAGAATTTGGACGCAACCATGCGCGCGTGTACCGCGAGCTGGAGGGCGCGGAGCTCGTTGGCGTTTACGATCGAGATCAAGCTCGAGCGGAAGCCGTCGCTAGGGAATTCGAGACGCGGGTGCTCGGCAGTCTTCGAGAGGTCCCGGAGCTTGCGGATGCCGTCAGCGTAGCGGTGCCTACCGTGGCACACGCCGAAGTGGGTTGCCAACTTCTTGAAAGCGGTCTGGATGTGCTGGTCGAAAAGCCTATGGCCGTTAGTCTCGCGGAGGCGGACGCGCTTCTCGAAACCGCGCGGCAGCGCAAGCGGATTTTGCAAGTGGGCCACGTCGAGCGCTTTAACCCCGCCGTAGTGGCGGTTGAGCCGATTCTCCATCGGCCGCTTTTTTTCGAAGTACACCGCTTGGGAGTTTTCACTCCGCGGAGTCTCGATGTGGAAGTGGTTTACGACGTGATGATCCACGATCTGGACATCCTGCTGGCGTTGGTGAAGGAACCGGTGACCGAATTGAAAGCAGTGGGCATTCCCGTGCTGACCGACAAAGTGGACATCGCTCATGTGCGGTTGGAGTTCGCAGGCGGGGCAGTGGCTAACGTGACGGCCAGCCGGGTTTCGACCGAGCGCGTGCGTAAGATGAGGTTTTTCCAACAACATGAGTACATTTCGCTGGATTACGCGCGGCGCGATGCGCTCCGCATCGGCGTAAAGCGGCCGGGACCGCAGCCGGAGTTTTCGTTTGAAAAATTGCCGGCGCCCGACGTAGAGCCTTTGCATGCGGAATTAGAGGCGTTTCTGGAGGCGGTGCGCACTCGACGCGAACCGCGCACCAACGGAGCCGCAGGCCGTGCGGCTTTGGAACTGGCCACCCGCGTGATGGCAAGCATCCAGGAGCACGGCGAACGCGTCCAACTAGCAGCGTTCGCCTCGCAAGAGAAAGCAGGAAAATGATTCCCCGGACCCTGGTCCCGCTTGGTTCCCGTCTGCCTGCCGCGGAGGAAACTCTGACGCAACGGAGGCGGCCGACGACGCTGGACGAGCGCACGCTAGTTCCCGCGATGCTGCCGATCGTTCCGCTGGACGGGAAGTCCAATATTCCCCGGTCGCTCCCGCTGGAGTCGATTGCCGCGCGCGTTGTCGTTCCGCGCGATGTGAATCAGGAAGCCTACAACGTCCAGGAAAACCATTCGATTCCCATCCAGCCGACGGACATGGACGAGCGCATCGCCGTGCCGCAAGGCGCAGCGCCTCCGGAAAGAACCGATGGACCCTTGATTCCTCCGGGGGATCTCGTCGATCTCGACGTGTTCATGACCGGCGAGGTGAATCTTCTCACCAGGCCGCAAACAGAAGAAAAAACAAAATGGGATTTGATCACGCGCGTTTCGTCCGTGGTTTTCCACATCGTGTTGATTGCGGCCATTCTGCTCCAGGCAAAGCTTTTTCCGCCGCATGCGCCCACGCAGCAGGAAATTGATCTTGCCAACCGGCAATTGACTTGGATTCCGCCGGAGAGTTCTTACAGTCCCAAGCCCAAAGCCCAGCCTCGCCCGGCGCAGCCACCGGTCGTGCATGTTGATCCGCGCGTAATAAACAAAGTGGCTCCTCCCACCCCTCAGCCTGCGCCCCGGCCCGAGCCTCCCAAAAGAGAGTTGCCGGATGCCCCGGTGCCGAAAACCCTAGAGACTCTGCGCGAGATAGAACCACCCGCGCCGAAGCCGGACGCTCCGAAAGCCCCGCTGAAACTCGACACGCCGGACATGCCGAAGCCACAACCCGGTCTGAAGTTGCCGAGGAACTCTTCGATCCAGGATTCCATCCACGACGCCCTGAAAACGCCGAGCATGGGCGGCAAAAGCGGCGCGATTACCGGGCCCGGGCCACGAGGTAGCGGTTCTCCCGGAGGCGGCGGGCCCGGACAAGGCCAGGGGACGTTTGGGAACGGCTATGAGATCTTGACGCCCACCGAGGGCGTCGATTTCAGCGACTACATGCAGCGCATGCTGGAAAACGTCCGGCGCAACTGGTATGCGGTGATGCCCCAAACAGCGCTGCTCGGAGACCGCGGCCGCGTTTTGCTTAGATTCAAAATCATGGCCAACGGCAATGTCCCAAGCGATGACCCTTCGCGCGAAATGGGTTCGGGAAAAGAGCCGCTGGATCGTGCGGCAGTCTCCGCCATTCGCTCCTCCAATCCCTTTGAACCATTGCCGCCGGGTTTCCATGGTCCGTTCATCGAGATCCGCATCATGTTTTTGTACAATCTGCCGATCGAAGACGCTTATAAGTGAAGCTCGTCCGCCAGCAGTTTATCGTCCGTCCCTTTCTCGCCTCGGTTGTGCTCGTTGTGCTGCTCCTGGGCGCTTGGCATATTCTGTTTCGATGAATCCTGGCATATCTGAAGTTCCGCTGGTTGCCGTGGTTGGCCCCACGGCGTCCGGAAAGTCCGCGCTCGGCGTGTGGTTGGCCGGGCAATTCGGCGGAGAGGTACTGGCGTGTGATTCGACGCAACTTTATCGCGGCTTTGACATTGGCACGGCCAAGCCGGGGTTGTCGGAGCGCCACGGCATTCCGCATCACTTAATCGACGTTTTGACGCCCCTCGAGGAAGCCACCGCCGGCGGATACCGCCAAAAGGCGTTGGTGGTATTGAAGGATTTGCGGCTAAGGGGCAAATTGCCGATTGTTACGGTCGGCACAGGTTTGTATTTGCGCGCGCTGCTGGAAGGATTGGCAGAGGCGCCCCAGCGCTCCAAAGAATTGAGAGAGAGGCTGCGCGCCAGCGCGGCGGAGCGCGCCCCGCATTATTTGCACCGGTTGCTCAAGCGGCTGGACCCCGAAGCGGCAGGAAAAATCGCCCCGCCGGATGAACAAAAATTGATCCGCGCCATCGAGGTGTGCGTGCTGGCCCGACGGCCCATTTCGGAAGTCTACCGAGCGGGACGCACTCCGCTGGAAGGCTGGCGCGCATTGAAGATCGGGCTGATGCCGCCGCGCGAAGGCCTCTATGAACGCATTCACGCGCGCACGGAAGCGATGTTGGCGCAAGGCTGGGTGGAGGAAGTACGAGGTCTCGTGGCAAGCGCAGCGCCGGGAAATGCCAAGCCGTTCGATTTCATCGGATATCGTGAGTTGCGGGGGGTCTTGCGCGGAGAGAAGACGCTCGAAGACGCCCGCGTGGCCATTCAGCAATCCACGCGGCGCTACGCAAAGCGCCAAATGACATGGTTCCGCAAAGATCCCGGCATTCGCTGGTTCATCGGCTTTGGCGACGATCCACGCTTGCAAGACGAGACCAGCGGTTGGATCCGCGAGCAGGGCATTCGAGAGTCGCCGCCGGGAAGCTGAGCGCGTATAATGGGTTTAGGTGAAGAAAGACTCTCTCCTTCATGGCTCGTTCCGCTCCAAGGCTTCAGGACTGACTTCGTGACGAAAACTTCACAACCTGTTTCGACCGCGGATCGCGCTTTGCTCGTTGGTTTGGGCTGGAAGCGTGCGCCGCGCTTTCCTGGGATGCCCGCGGGCGAGCAAGGGCGTGAATCGCTCTTGGAGCTTGTGGAGCTGGCGCGCAGCGCTGGTGCGGAAATCGCGGGGACGGTCTTTCAGGTGCGCGAATCGGCGGACCCGGCGACGCTGGTGGGGCGCGGCAAGCTGGACGAGATTCGCGCGGAAGCCACCGCGCACAACGCGCCGCTGATTATTTTTGATAGCAACCTCTCGCCGATGCAGCAGCGGAATATTGAAGCCGCCACCGAGCGCCGCGTCATCGACCGCACGCAGTTGATTCTGGATATTTTTGCGCGACACGCGCGCAGCCGTGAAGGTCAGTTGCAGGTCGAGCTCGCGCAGCTGAACTACATGCTGCCGCGGCTTACCGGCAAAGGCGCTTCGATGTCGCGCCTCGGAGGCAAGAGCGGCGGCGGAGGCTCCGGCGGAGCTGGCGGGGGAGCGGGGCGCATCGGCGTGCGCGGACCTGGAGAAAAGAAGCTGGAAACGGACCGCCGGCGCATTCGCGATCGCGTGGGCAAAATCCAAAAGAGCATCGAAGACATTCGCAAGCAACGCGCTCTGCGGCGGGAAGCCCGCAACGCGGTGCCGCTCGGGACCGTCGCACTTGTGGGTTACACCAACGCCGGCAAGTCGACACTGTTTAATGCGCTAAGCCGGGCCGAGGTGCTGGTCTCCTCGCGGATGTTCGCCACGCTAGACCCCACCATTCGCGCCGTTCGCTTGCCCTCAAATCGCCGCGTGCTGGTTTCGGACACCGTGGGATTCATCCGCGATCTGCCCAAGGGATTGCTGACGGCGTTTCGTGCGACGCTTGAGGAAGTGCAGGAGTCCGCACTGATTCTGCATGTGAGCGACGTCTCGAACCCTCATCACGCCGAGCTCGACGAGGAGGTCGACAAAATATTGAACGACCTCGGCGTGGCGGACAGGCCAAGGCTCCGCGTGTTCAACAAAGTGGACCGGCTCACCGAAGAGCAAAGGGCTGTGCTCAACCATCGCAAGGCGAACGGAGCGGCAACCAACGGCGGACCTGTGTTAGTCTCGGGCCTTACGGGCGAAGGTGTCGAAGAGTTGTTAGGGCGCATGGATGCAGCTCTTCCTGTCGATCCGGTAGTAAGCCTTTCCCTGCTGCTGCCGCTCGCAGAAGGCCGCACTCTGGCGCTTGTTCATGCGCTCGGGCGCGTGTTGCATTCCGAAGTCCGGGACTCGCACATGTTGCTGGACGCCGAAGTTCCCGCATCGATCGCGCGCAAGCTCAAGCTGAGCGGCTTTCGAAACGATGGAACTTCCCGACGGGCGCTTGCGTAATGGGTGGTGAGGAGGTGGCCATGGTCGGATTCTTGCTCTGGTGCATCTTGTTCTTCTTCTGTTGGCCTCTCGCGCTGCTTGCCCTGGTGCTGTATCCCTTTGTTTGGCTGATTCTGCTTCCGTTCCGCATCGCAGGAATCGCCGTCCACGGCGTTTTGTCGTTCTTGAGAGCCCTGTTTTTCCTCCCGGCGCGAGTCTTGCGAGGACCGCGAGCGATCTGACGGTCTGCCGCATATTTCCGCCAAAGTAACTCCGATTCCGTGAGCCCGAAACCGCCCGTTTAGGCTGCTAAATGGGTCTTTCTTTATGGGTTTGCGCAGATTTACGACCGCGTCCCGCTGTGGAAACCTTGTGGAAACTGTTGCGTGCAAAAAAAAGTCCGCGCCAATCCGTTTTGCAAAATTGCTTTCGAATCTGCGAAAGGTCAGTCCTAAAATGCTGATTATAAATGCTTTATTCTTGCTACAGGCGGAACTGCTGAATCCCCGGGCGGCCCAAGTTCTTCCGCGGCGGTTTTGGACATTTGCACAGGTTTGCAGCAGCAGGCTTACGTAAGAGTACAGCCTTAAGGACATAGCAACTCATTTCACTAGTTAACGTTACAGTACCTGCTCGTAGGCTCGCCGATTCATCCTCAAGACGTTGACGCCTACCGACCAGGAGTCTATAGTCAGGCGGAGCGGTGACCGAAGCCTCAGGGGCGGCCTCCCCGCCGCTACGTTGCCATGAATCTCCCCAACTCGCTGACGGTTCTGCGCATCTTTTTCGTTCCCCTGCTTATTGCAGTGTTGCTCACGAAGAGCCCGAACTTGGATTTCCGCGGATTTCCCATGCATTTCGAGTTTTGGGGAGTCTTGATCCTGCTCTTGGCCGCGGCGACAGACTGGGCCGACGGGTATTTCGCGCGGCGCCGCCTGCAGGTGACAACGCTGGGCATTCTTCTGGATCCCATTGCCGACAAGTTGCTTATTTCCGCCGCCTTCGTTTCTCTTGTAGATATGCACCTGGTGCCGGCTTGGATGGTCGTCATCATTATTGGGCGTGAGTTCACCGTGCTGGGTTTGCGGAACATCGCGTCAGCGGAAGGATTCACGATCGCCGCATCCTTGTTGGGCAAAACGAAAATGGTTTTGCAGGTGTGCGCTGTAGCAGTTCTGATTGCCGGAGCGCGGCAAGAGCAACACCCTTTGCTGAACAAGCTGGGGTTATTCCTTCTCTGGCTGGTGGTGATTAGCGCGCTGGTATCGGCGGCGCAATACTTTTTGAAGTTTTGGGGCCAGCTCGACGACCGCATCAAACAGCGCCGCAAGCTGCGCATGATGGAGAGCCACAAAAAATCCGAGGATGCTGTCCCTCTCTGAAGCCGATCGCCAGTCCTTGCTCGAACTTGCACGCCGGGCCATTGCCGAAGCCGTTTCCCTCCAGAAACCCGCCGAACGCATACCTCACGGCGGAGTGTTTGCCGAGAAACGCGGCGTTTTCGTGACTCTCCATGCGCGCGGCCGTTTGCGGGGCTGTATCGGCGTCATTGAGGCCTTCGAGCCGCTGGGCGAGTCCATCACGCGCTGTGCGGCCAGCGCGGCCTTCGAGGATCCGCGATTCTCTCCCGTCAGCCAGGAAGAGTTCGGAGAACTACAGATCGAACTGTCCCTGTTGTCTCCGCCCGAGCCGATTCTTCCGGAGCACATCGAGATTGGGAAACATGGACTGCTGATTTCGCAAGCTGCGAAACGCGGGCTGCTGCTGCCGCAAGTCGCCGTGCAGCACAAACTTAGCCGCGAGCAGTTTCTCGAAGAGACCTGCCGCAAGGCCGGCCTGGCTGCGCATGCATGGCAGGAGCCGGAAACACAAATCTTCGCATTTACTTGCGAAGTCTTTTCGGAAACTGCCCCAGTCGGGGATCAGCCATCGTTCGAGGCCTGACTCCGCCGCGCAACATAGTCAGGAAGCTACCATTGCGGCCAAAAGAAAAAGGGCGCCGGAGGATATCGGGCCGGAAGTTCCTGTTGTGGGGTTATCGGCTATTCGATTTCGATGTAATCGCCGGCGTAAATAGCCGCAGAACTGTAAGTGACAAATACAGTCGAGGAGTTGCGGCTCACATTGATGACGATGCCTTCGCCCAACACCTCGCGTGGCAAATCGTTCCAGTTATACCGTCCCGGCGAGCTGCCAAAGCCATACAAGCGGTCCTGAAACCCTTTGGTCTGCGGGGCAAGCTCCACCAGCGTACCCTGGTAACGGAATATGCGAAAATAGTCGCCGACCTTTACGCCTCTCTCGGTTCCCAGGTTGACGTAGAAGGTGTTGCCTTGACCGGCGGTTTCTTGATAGTCCCGCGACTTGACGACCATCGCGACGGGCTTGCCGCTGATGGGCGCGAAATGATCGAAGGCGCTGGGATCCTTAAACATCGGCTCCGGCCTTTCCTGAAACGGGAGGACGATATCGCCGCGCAGCATGTAGTCGCAGGATAGGGTTATTTCCGCGACCGCGGTCTTTGTCTGAACATTAACGATTCGGAGTTGACCGGCGTCCACATAATGAATGCCCATGGCCTTCATCAGCTTGGCCTGCCACTTGAACCAACTCACTTGCAAGGGGTCCGTCTCCGCCCTCACAACGGAATAACGATCGCCGACCCGTACACCTTTGTCCTGTCCGCGATTGATGGTCACATAGTCGCCGCGTCCGAACAATATTTTGACGTTCGACTCCTCGCCGGAGACCAGCCGGGTCGCATCGGGAACCCTTTGATCGCTTAGGAAACCCGAACAATAGACCGTGGAAAAGCTTACCTGCGGGGCAGCAGTTTGCGCCGAGCAAATCCCGGCACCGATAAACACAAAAAGGCTTAGAGCAGCTAATTTAGCGCGCATTCCGAGACTCCTTCAAATACGCCCAACCGGCCGTGCGGGACGATGCTTTGCGAAAATAACAGGGCAGACGCGATGCGTCAACAAATACGCCGGGAGCGCTTTACACTTTTGACACTGCGAGCTATAAGCCGTATTTTCAATCCTATGCCAAGAGCTGCCGAACGGACGAGACTGTTTGGCGTGGGCATCCGCCGCCTTTGCGCGGTGGCCGCAGCCTCCACGGCTTCGGAAATGGCCGATTTGGTCCGGGCGGGCCTCCGCGAAACGCCCACCATAGAACTGCGCCTGGACTGGCTGCGCAACGATTCCGAACGTTCGAGCCTGCTGCTCTGGCTTCAGAAGAACAAGCCGAGCGGTACTACGTTCCTGGCCACCTGTCGCCGCCGCATAGGTGGCGGCAAGCTCACGGGAGGTGTCCAAGCCGAACTTTACTGGCTGAACGAGGCCCGCGAGGCGGGCTGCTCCTGGGGCGATCTGGAAATCGAAACACTGCGCGAATTGCCGGGCAAGTCCCTGAGTGAACTGGGCTTGCCTCCGCGTATCTTGCTCTCCCTGCATGACTTCCGGCGCTTGCCGCCACGGCTCCGGTCCATCCGTTCTGCCGCGCATGCCGACGTCGACGCCCTAAAGATTGCCGCCCACGCCGAAACGATCGGCGACAGTATCCGCCTGTTGCGCCTGGCTCGTCGCTGTCCTCACCTCGTTACCGTACCTATGGGCGAAGTCGGCCTTCCGGCGCGGATCCTGGCCCTGCGAGAAGGTAGTGCGCTGGCCTACGCGCCCATTGGGGAGGCGACCGCGCCCGGCCAGGTTTCCCTGCACACCTTGAAGCACCTCTACCGCGCCCACGAACTGACCAGGCGCACTCGCGTATATGGCGTGATCGGTGACCCCGTCGGGCACTCCCTATCGCCGCTACTCCACAACACCGGCTTTCGAGCGCAGAGAATCAATGCGGTTTATTTGCCCTTCCTGGTGAAGGATCTTGGTGATTTTCTGAAGGCTGTGCCGGAATTCGGGATTCGCGGCTTTAGCGTGACGATTCCGCACAAACAATCCATCCTCAAGCACTTACAGAAATGCGATCTGCTCGCGACCGAGATCGGCGCTGTCAACACCGTGGTGGTCCGGCGCGATGGTTCGCTGTTCGGATGCAATACCGATTACATCGGGATTCTGCGTGCCCTGGAGCAAAAGCTTCGGCTGGCGGGAAGCCGCGTGTTGATCTTCGGCGCGGGCGGTGTTGCCAGAGCCGCGGCGTTCGCTCTCGCGCGTGCAGGCGCTCACGTTGGGATTTGCGCCCGCCGTGAAAGAGCGGCGCGAGAATTGGCTAAAGCGGTCGGCGGCGAAGTTGTTCCGCGACGGGCATTAGGCAGCCAATCTTTTGACGCCATCCTAAACGCAACTCCGATCGGCATGCATCCCCACGATCGAGTCTCGCCGCTATCCCCCCGCGAGTTAAATTGCCGCGTCGTTATGGACCTGATCAACCGGCCGCAAATGACGCGGCTCTTGAACCTCGCCGCCCGCAAGCGCATCACGACCATTTCCGGAGTAGAAGTGTTTGTCCCGCAGGGCGTCGCTCAATGGGAACTCTGGACCGGGCAGCGGGCGCCGGAGTCCCTGATGCGTCGAGCCGTCCTGCGCGCGTTGCGCGCGGAAGAAGAGTCCCGCCAGCACGGTTAATCTAGAAATGCGATAATGCCGACCTCGGCGAAAAACCCTGGCCGTTTACTGATCCTATGATTCAACCCGACTTCCGTGAATTCGAGCGTCTTGCAAAACAGGGAAACCTTATCCCCGTCTATGAGGTATTTCCCGCGGACTTGCTCACTCCCGTCAGCGCTTATCTCCGTCTGGCCCAGGGCGCGCGCTACTCGTTTTTGCTGGAAAGCGTGGAGGGCGGTGAAAAAATCGCCCGCTACACATTCGCCGGCGCCAATCCCCAGGAAGTTTTTCGGTACGCCGGCGGCGCTTGTGTGCTGGAGAGCCACAACCGCATCGTTTGGGAAGAGCGCGACCCGGTGACGTTTCTTCGCGCCAGGATGGACCGTTTCCGCCCTGTGCGCCTGCCGGGTCTGCCTCCGCTCGTGGCCGGCGCTATCGGCTATTTTTCCTACGACATGGTCCGCCTCATCGAGCGGCTCCCCAAACGGCTGCGCGACGACATCGGGCTGTACGACGCCGTGCTGATGTTCTATCACGGCATCATCGCTTTCGATCACGTCCAACACCGGCTGTGGATCGTCCGCAATGTGCACGCCGACGGCGAAGGCAGCCTCCGCACGAAGTACAACACCGCGGTGCGCGAGATCCGCAAGACGCGCGAGTTGCTCGAACAGACTTCTCCCGCCGAGCTGCCAAAAAAGAAATCCAAGAAACGCCGCCCCCCACTCCGCATTACTTCCAATTTTCGCCGCGACGAATACCTCCAGGCCGTCCGCAAGGCGAAAAGCTACATCCGCGCCGGCGATATTTTTCAGGTGGTGATCAGCCAACGTTTCTCCGCTAAAACGCACGCCGAGCCGTTTGACGTCTATCGCGAGCTGCGGGCGCTCAATCCGTCACCCTATCTTTTCTTTTTGCAGATGAACGACGTCGCGGTCGCCGGCAGTTCGCCGGAAATGTTGGTGAAGGTTCAGGGTCGCGATGTTTTCTATCGGCCAATTGCCGGGACACGCTGGCGCGGCAAGGACGAAGTCGAAGACCAGCGTCTCGAAAAAGAAATGCTCGCCAGCGAAAAAGAGCGCGCTGAGCACATCATGCTGGTCGACCTCGGCCGCAACGATCTCGGCCGGGTCTGCGAGTACGGCACAGTGAAACCCGAAAAGCTGATGACGGTTGAGCGCTACTCGCATGTGATGCACCTTGTTTCGAGCCTGCGCGGGCGCCTTCGCGAGGATGTCGATTGTTTCGATGCGTTGATGGCGTGCTTTCCCGCAGGAACCGTATCCGGCGCTCCGAAGGTGCGCGCTATGGAGATCATCGAAGAGATGGAACGCACCCGCCGAGGCATTTATGCAGGCGGCGTTTTATACTTGGATTTCGCCGGGAATCTTGACTCCTGCATCGCTTTGCGCACCATGGTCATCAAAAATGGTGTGGCCCACGTGCAAGCCGGCGGCGGAATCGTCGCCGACTCCACGCCCGAGGGCGAGTACCAGGAGTCCGTGAACAAGTCCAAGGCCTTGCTCACTGCGCTCGAGGCGGCGCATCGCAAGGGAAAGTGAAGAGCGAACTACAAGCGCGCGACGAAAGTTTCGAATGACATGATCCTGCTGCTCGACAACTACGACTCCTTTACCTACAACCTGGCCCAGTATCTCGGTGAGCTTGGCTGTCGGGTGGAAGTGCACCGCAACGACAAAATCTCCGTCGAGGAAATCGCCAAGCGCAAGCCGGAGAAGATAGTCATTTCTCCGGGGCCGTGCACGCCCCAAGAGGCCGGCATTTCCGTGGAGCTCGTCGAGCGGCTCGCCGGAAAATTTCCTATCCTAGGTGTTTGCCTCGGCCATCAAGCTATTGGCGCCGCCTTCGGCGGCAAAATCGTTCGCGCCCCAAAACTCTTCCACGGCAAGACAAGCGAAATCCATCACGACGGCAAGAGTATTTTCCGCAAACTTCCCGAGCCTTTCACCGCCACGCGCTATCATTCGCTAATCGTCGAACGTAAATCGCTTCCGCGCGAGCTGAGCGTCACCGCCGAGACCAGCGACGGCATCATCATGGGCTTTCGCCATCGCCGCTACAAAATCGAAGGTGTCCAATTCCATCCCGAATCCGTCCTCACCGTCTCTGGCAAGCAACTCCTCGAGAATTTCCTCAGCCTCTGAGCTTCTGCGGTGACCACCGTGTTAAATTCCCCACTTCCATGAACCCGCGGCCTAACATGCGCCGCATCGCGCTGTGTCTCCTCAGCCTTTTTTGTTTTGCCGCAGCTTGCCGCAAACCCACGCAACTCCACCTCACCATCGGCTCCAAATTCTTCACCGAGCAAGTCATCCTAGCCGAGCTCCTGGCGCAACACATCGAGTCCCGCACCAATATCCCCGTCGACCGCAAAACCAACCTCGGCGGCACCCTCCTGGTTCACAAAGCCCTGCTCTCCGGGGACCTCGATCTTTACGTCGAATACACCGGCACGGCGCTAACCGCCGTGCTCAACGAATCTCCCGGCACGGACACCTCAGCCGCCATCTACGATCGCGTCAAGCAGCAATACTCCCAGCGCTTCCAACTTGATGTCACCGAACCTCTAGGCTTTGAAAACACTTTCGCCATGGTAGTCCGCGGCCACGACGCACAAGATCTCCATCTCCAGACGACGTCTGATCTCGCCCCCATCGCCCCAAAGTGGCGCGCCGGTGTCGGCTACGAATTCCTGGAACGCCCCGACGGCTTCCCCGGCTGGAGCAAGCGTTACTCTCTGCACTTCGTCGCCCCACCAAACGTCATGGACCTTGGCCTCCTCTACCGCGCTCTCCTCGATCATCAAGTCGACGTCGTCGCCGGTAATTCCACCGACGGCCTGATCGACTCGCTTCACCTCGTCGTTCTCGAAGACGACAAACACTATTTCCCGCCCTACGACGCCGTCCCGATCGTTCGCCGCGCCGCGCTAGAAAAATTCCCGCAACTCCGCTCCGCTCTAGCCGATCTCTCCGGCAAACTCTCCGCCGCCGATATGCGCCACCTCAACGCTCAAGTCGACGCCGATCAGCGCGACGTCGCGGCCGTAGTCCGCGCCTTCCGCGCCGCCAAAAACCTCTAGGCCATAGCCTTTTGCCTTCACGCGGGCGTCTAATCACCAGCGCGTAGCGCTACGGCCCTCAACAAGCCAAAGTTTCCTCAGAGCGACTTTGGCAGCGCACTCGGGTTTTGCCAGTTGTGAGCATCAAGAGCCCGGTCAGCCGAGAGCAGCAGAACCCGGCTCGCGAATTGCGGAAACGCAAATCCGTTTGGAGGCTCGCACGAAATCGCTCCCAGGAATTCTTAGTCTGTTCTTGATCTGTTCCATTCCGGCTCACGCACAAGAAAAACACCGAGGAGGTCCGCGGTCGGCTCTGTCGGCATATTTTGGAGCTTGTTGCGGTGCCGCGTATGGAGACCATGACGGCTGGTACCTCGCCTACAAACCCGTCCAATATCTCGGCGGAAGTTAACCCGCCTCCATTTCGCATTTCTTGCAACCGAAGCAGAAAGGCGCCTCGGCGTGCCTTTGTGCTTTAATTTGCCAGATAGGCTGCGGGAATTTTGGGAATCAACACGAATTCCACGACCTCTTGCACGGTTTGGCCTGCCGATGCCGTTTTCGCGCGGCAACAAACTACGATGTTGTATACAACTGGACAGACATCCTCTTCTCTAAAGACTTAGGATTACACTGCATCAAAAAGACTGCAGTGTTGGGCGGTGCATCCCCTCGGCTTGCATACCTAGATCTGCACAAGCGCTGAGGACGTCGAACAACACATCTTTCGGACCGCTTGGCTGGCTCGTACTTCAGCCCTTGGTTGAACACAACCAATGCAACGCGTTCTCGGCACTAGGCAGAGCAAGCAGTAATCCTTCGGCCCGGCGTGGGAGTGTCTCGCGGCGTAGACAGAAAGGTAGAAAGCAATGCCTCTTATGCAAGTTTTCATTGCCCTGATCGTAGTGGGCGTCCTGCTTTGGCTGGTGAATCGTTTCATCCCTATGGCGGGCAGTATTAAGTCGATCTTGAACGCTCTGGTGGTCATCTGCGTCGTGCTCTGGCTCCTTAATGTGTTTGGCTTGTTCCATTCCCTCTCTCGTATCCGCGTGGGATGACCAACGCGGGTAAGGATAGGCGCAGTGTAGATTTTCCAGCTTTGGTTGGGAGTCAACGATTGGGAACACCAGGCACACCGTGTCACTCAGGTGACGAGCGCGTTGGTAGACACAATAGGGATAAACGCATGAAACCAATTCGAGTTATAAGCGCAGCCGGTCTATTCCTACTTTTCGGAATCGCAGCACCAGCCCACGCAGGGCAAGAGAAACAACAGGAAAAGGCCAAACCTGCTCAACAGCAGCAACAAGCTAGGCCTGAAAGGCAGCAGGAGGCCCAACCACCGAGACAACAGCAGCAGCGCCCGCAGCAGCAAGCGCAAGCTCCCAGACAACAGCATCAGCAACAGCAGCAAGCCCAGGCTCCGAGACAACCGCGTCAGCAACAGCAAGCTCAGGCTCCCCAACAACAGCAGCAGCAAGCCCAAGCTCCGAGACAACAGCATCAGCAGCAGCAACAAGCGCAAGCTCCCAGGCAACAGCGACAGCAGAATCAGCAGCAAGCGGAAGCTCCCAGGCAACAGCAGCGGAGTCAGCAGCAACAAGCCAATGGGCGGCAACAACAGCAAAACAACTCCGCCAGCCAACAGCAACAAGCCAGGACGCGGCAACAACAACCGCGCCAGCTCGAGGCAAGATCTTCACAAGCCCCGCAGCGCACCCAGCAGGCAGTAGATAGACAACGCTCTCAGCCCGCGCTCCGCCTCAGTTCCAGGGGCGGCGGTCGAATTCCTGACGAGCATTTCCGTTCCCATTTTGGCCGCGAGCACAGGTTCCACATGGGCAACCCGGTTTTGGTGAGCGGATATTCTCGCTTCCAATACAACGGTTTTTGGTTTGGATTTGTTGAACCCTGGCCGGATGGCTGGTACTACACCGACGACGTCTACATCGATTACGTCGACGGCGAATATTACATGTACAACCCGTACTATCCCGGCTCACGATTTTCAATCAGCGTCGTGATTTAGCCCCTCATTCTTCCCGGGGATGGAGTGTGGCTGCGGCTCAGGCGCGGAATCTGTCAATGCATAGGAATGTCGCCGGGGCGGGCAGGCAGTTTGAGTTTGACCCAGTAGATTTCTTGGAAAGAGGAAAACAATGCTTGGAACTATCTTAATCATTTTCCTGATTCTGGCTCTCTTTGGCGCACTACCACGATGGTCGCATAGCAGAGATTGGGGATACCGGCCGACGGGAGGCCTCGGGCTGATTCTCGTCATCGTCGTAATCCTCGTGCTTCTCGGACGCATTTAGCTTCGCCGCTACGGCCAGGCTGGAGGGTAAGCGATGGATGAATCCAGGCGACATGCAATAGCGTTTCTCGAAAAGGAGATCAAGACCTACTTGGCGCTTTCTTTGTTCTTGTCGAAGCGCGGCATTAAGGCGGACCTGCGCCTTGGAGAGAAAAAGGTCCTGATCAGTCCGGCCTTCTATAAAGAAAGAATGAAGGAAGCGAAGAAAGTTGTCCATGAACTCAGAAAAACAAAATAGGACTCGGTCGAGCGAGGCCGTTTCTCCGAGTGGATGGTACGCCTGGGGCATCCGTCTGGCCGCCGTGCTTATCGTCCTGCTCCTCTCGGCCACGAGTTCATCGGCCTATTCCGTGCTCACCCACGAGGAAATCGTCGACCTTCTGTGGACCCAGCAGATCAGCCCGCTTCTTCTCAAGCGCTTTCCTACGCTTACGGAAGAGCAACTCAAGATGGCACACAGTTACGCTTATGGCGGCGCCGTCATCCAGGACCTCGGCTACTATCCCTTTGGCAGCGTGGAATTCAGCAATTTGGTCCACTACGTCCGCAGCGGCGACTTCGTTCGGGAGCTTCTCTTGCAGAGTCAGGATGCCAATGAGTACGCCTTCGCCCTGGGTGCTCTCGCGCACTACGCTTCCGATCTCGCCGGCCATCCTGCCGTCAACGCCGCCGTTGCCATTCAATATCCTAAGCTCCGCGCCAAGTACGGCAATTCCGTGAAGTATGCTCAGGATCACACCGCGCATCTGAAGACCGAGTTCGGATTTGACATGGTGCAGGTAGCCAAGAATCGTTATGCCTCGCAGCAATACCACGATTTCATCGGATTCGAGGTTTCCAAGCCTCTGCTAGAGCGGACTTTCCCCGTCGTCTACGGGGTGGAATTGAAAGACGTGCTGACGCACGAAGATCTCGCCGTCGGGTCCTATCGCTTTGCGGTGAGCCGCATGATTCCCCAAATGACCCAGATCGCCCTTCGCACCCACCAGAAGGACATGATGAAAGAGACCCCGGATTTTGCGAAGAAGAAATTCCTCTATCGCCTCTCCCGCTCCGATTATGAAAAAGAGTGGGGGAAAGACTACACCAAGCCTGATTTCGGAACCCGCGTGTGGTCCATCATCTTGCGATATATGCCGAAAATTGGGCCGTTCAAGGCGCTGGCGTTCAACAACCCTACGGCGCAGACAGAGGACCTGTACTTCAAGAGCATCAATACAGCCGTCGACCAATACGCCATTTATCTGAAGCAAGTTGCCTCTGAGTCGCTGGACCTGCCGAACAGCGATTTTGACACCGGCAAGCCGACCAAGGCAGCCGAGTATTCTTTGACCGACGAAACGTACGCAAAGCTGTTAGGCCAGCTGGCGGCCCGTAAATTCGATCTGACTTCCACCGATCTCCGCGAAAACATCCTGAACTTCTATTCCGACCTCTCTCTTCCTTTGGAGACCAAAAAGGACAATGTTCGATGGCAGAATGTCCTGGCCTCGCTGAATCAATTGAAGTCCGCAACTCCCAATGCCAGTGCTGCACCCGCTATGTCTCAGCAGACACCGAGATGAGGACACCAGATCAAGAGGATTCCTTGCGTACACCCAAAATCAGAGAATGCGCCTGTGGGCTTGTCGTGATCATCTCCGGGCTCGGTTTCTCCTCATACTACATACGCGAACTTCTGGTCTCCCTGGCGCTGTTTAGTGTGGCTTTCCTTTCGCTCGCTCTGACCGTTCTGGGAGCGATCCTTCTGTGGTGGGCTAGCGAGCAACTAGCAGGCTGGAGTGGGCCCGCCTCCCGAAAAGTGCTCGCCCTCTCCCGCCGTCTGATCGCCACCTACGCGCGGCCCTGAGCTTCTCTAGTCACCAGCAAGCGAGATTCCCTGGCCTCGTGCCTGACTCCGAATTTTCTCTGTCACGTCTGAGCCGCTCTGGATCCGTTCTGTAGGCTTTCCCTGCGCCCGGAGAATTTGCAAATAAGCTAAGTAACTGTACGCAAGTGAACAGTCTTTTTGCGCCCCGCATACTATTCTGTTTCCTCCAGCAACGAATCAATTCGAAAACTTTGGGGAGGAAATAGACATGAAGTTCGTCAAGACAATTTTTGCAGTGTTTGCACTCACACTGCTCGGCGCCACCTTAGCTCCTGGCGCTCGTGCTGATGAGTGGAACAAAAAAACCATAATGACTTTTAGTCAACCTGTCGAAGTTCCCGGGCAGATTCTGCCTGCCGGAACCTACACCTTCGTCCTGCTCGATTCGCCTTCCGACCGCCACATCGTGCAGATCTTCAATGCCGACGGCTCACAAATCATCACCACGGTCCTGGCGATCAACAACTACCGGCTCAAACCGACCGGCGACACTGTTGTCAAGTTCGCAGAGCGCTCGGGCGACAATCCGGAAGCTCTCAAGGGATGGTTTTATCCCGGCGATAGCTTCGGCCAGGAATTTGTTTACCCCAAGCAGCGCGCTATTGAACTAGCCTTGCTAGCGAAAGAACCGGTTCCCGCACTCGCCGCCGACAATACGGATCTGAAGGTGGCCCCCATCGTTGCGGAAACTCCCGACCAGAAGGAAGAGCCAGTAGCCGAAGCGATCCAAGTCACTCCACCGGCGGCAGAGGTTGCCACCCCCACTGCAGTCGTTCAGGAAACCGTTCCCGCACCAGTCGCCACAACCACTCCGGCGCCTGTTGTGGAAACTCAGCAATTGCCGCAGACCGCCAGCCAGCTTCCTCTGATCGCGCTGCTCGGCATGGTTTCACTCGGCGCTGCGCTTGTTCTCAAGCGCTTCTCGAGCTAAGGCCCATTCCTAAATGCAGTGAAACTCCAGTGCGCCGCGGGCTTGATCCATTGTTTTCATCCCGCGGCGCAAGGAGATTTGCCAGTGACTCCGACCCTTCGACCGCCGAACTTCTCTCTGCTCCCTTGGTGCTATCCCCTCGCCGTCCTTCTACTCTTTTCCACCGCTGCGAGTCTTTCGAAATCCCCGCAATTGCCTCCGGACGCTGGTCGCCCGATTATTTCGGTGCGCTCGGAACTAGTTGCCCTTCCGGTTCGCGTCACGGACGCCCATGGCGAGGTTGTTTCGGGACTGAACCTCGAAGACTTCCGCATCTTCGAAGACGGCCGCCCGCAAAAACTCACTCTCTTCCAACAAGAGGACGCTCCCGTGACCGTGGGCCTCGTCGTTGACCACAGCCGCAGCATGGCTCCGAAGCTCGCCGAAGTGTCCGCGGCCGTTTCCGCCTTCGCGCATTCC
>Ga0207151_1038_pt1 | contig 32308 bp, 33 predicted proteins | sample Alteio_BWMinHeat_29_FD_153523 | JGI IMG/M metagenome (GOLD analysis project Ga0207151, IMG submission 153523) | Enriched cells from forest soil in Barre Woods Harvard Forest LTER site, Petersham, Massachusetts, United States -... | ecosystem: Environmental > Terrestrial > Soil > Temperate forest >... | reverse complement strand
GTGCCGGCTCTCACCGCATCCTTGAAGATCCTGCAGGAGTCGAAGTACGGCTCGGTGAAACTGCGATAGCCGACGCCGGCCCCAGTCAATCGGTTGAGAAGAGTGAGAGTTTCGAGGACGCCTTCGCGGGTGAAGCGGTCGAGAGACCAAATCAAGAGCAGGTCAAAACGGCGATGGGCGGCATCTCGGAACATTTCCTGGAACTCAATACGGTCACGGTTAGCACCAGACTCGCGGTCGGCGTATTCGCACGAGATCGTCCAACCCTGCTTTGCGCCGAACTCGCGAAGTTGCGCGAGTTGGTTTTCGACTTCCTGGCCTTTGTCTCGGGTGCTAACACGTCCATAGATCGCGACTCGCGTTTCAGGCTTCAGTTCAGCCATCGCATCGGGACCAGTGGAGCCGAGCGCAGGCGAAGTAAGAAGCGATGCCGCCGAACACCGGTCCGTCTGCTCGAAGTGCTCCGCGCGGCTTCGTATGCAAAGCAGAATGAAGGTGCGAGGAAGGTGGTGCACTTCAGGAAGCGAATTCAGAACTTCTCTCGGAAATTCTGTGCCGCGTTTCCGGGCGGTTGAAGCGCTGGTTGGATTGAGGCTGCAGCGTGGTGCGGCCCACGAGGAAGCGCGGTTCGCCCTATTTGCATTGCGTTCAGCGGCCGCTTGGAATTCGCTTTAGTTGTTGTCGTCCTGGTCGCCTCTGCCGATCGGCCTCGTCTTTTTCGATTGAGCCGCCGCCGTTGTGGCAGCGGTGCCAATCGGTTGTGAGGGGTGCGCAGTGTGGAAGCGCTCGATACCCAGGGCAAGTTGCAGGGAATAGCCAAGCGACCGCTGGCCAAGGTCAAAGGCCGCGGTCGTTTTGATGTTGCGGAACCAGCGCATGGTATCGGTCGCATCCGGTAAGTTGTTCGAAAGAGATTGCCACTCTGCCGTGGAATGACAGGATAGGCAGGAGGACTTCGGATTGTCCACGGGACCGTCTAATCGTCCGGCGCGGCCAAGATGCTGGCGAGGACCGACTGCCGGGTTGATGAACGATTGTATGAGGTGTGTGGTGTCTAACTTCGTGGCTTCGGTCACGGTGGGGTCGTTTCCCCACATGAGACCGACGGGCGTCAGACGATCCCACGGAGTAGCCCCGATGGCGTTGCCGTCATAGACGAACGTGCCGAACACCCAGCCCGTTGTTGTACTTGCGCGGGAATCGCGCACGGCCACGTCGACTTGCAGGAGCAGCACGGTTTGGATGGACCGCGGACCGCCGCTGGTGGTCGAGGCGTTGGCTTGCCATGCGAAGGAGTTTTGCAGGTACGGAACTTCAGCGACCGTCGCTGTGGTAAAGAGCAGCTTGCAGGCCACTGTGCCATCAGGAAAAACGGCCGCGGCAGGGTTCGGTGAATTGGGGTTTTTCCAGACTTGTCCGATCACATAGCCCCCGGGCGCGTTGTAAAATCCCACGGCCCAGTTAGCAAAAGAGCCGGTCTGCGTTGGGGCCAGCTCGTGCGGTCGGGAGGATCTTTCTCCCGTCAGCCCGTGAACGAATTCACGGCCGTTCGGAGTGGTGTGGAGCCAGGGTGCGTGATACCAATTGCGAACCTTGTTCTTTTCCAGTTGCCAATCCACGTCTACGTTCCCTTCCTCGCAATAAGACAGAACACTCTTTAGATACGGAATGGGTTGAGTGTTGAAACTGAAGATCTTCCAAGGTTTCGGGCCGACCGCCGGCTGGGTGGTGGGATAGTCCTGCCGTAGTTTGAAAACCGGGCCCGTCCAGCCGTTCGGGATTGGATCGTTTGAAGAAGGAAAAGTCTGGCTCCGCGCGATAGGGAGCTTCACCGAGAGAAACAGGGCTACAAGTGCGAGGAAAAGCAGCCGAAGGGACGTGTTTCGAACGAACATAAGGACCTCCGTAGAGTTGCATGCCCCTCGCCGGAACCGAGGAGGGCTGTGGGCGCGGGACGTCTTAAGAATGGACAGACCTGCACAACATGTTATATGTCATGTGATTTCAAGTGACGATTCGTTTCAAAGGCCCGCTGCGTTGCGTGTCCGGTGATTCCCTGTTTACCTGACAGGAACTGCCCTTGGAGGGACCTCGATGAACGCAGGGACTCCGGGGCCGACAATGCGTTCGGCGCGAGGTTGTTACCTATGTGGTTGGTACGTTACCCATGTGTCCGGGCTGTGCTCGGCAAAAACTCCGTCTAGCTTCGAAGTTGACCGATATAATGGGCTACCGCAAACGATCCGGGTGTCGGCAGTACACCCGGCTCAAAGCATTCTGTATTTTTATGGGGCCGGTCCGTTGGGCAATATTGACAGTTTGGCGGAACGGACTCGTGCCAGCTACCGGATTTGGGGTGGATTCCCTTATGCTGAATACGCTTCCCTATGCCAGCCGCACTGCAGCACTCAGAGCAACAAACAAGTTCGGGGTCCGGACCTACTTGTCCGCTTCCGACACCCAGGCGCTTTGCGCTCTATTGTTTGAGTCTCGCCTTGGTCCCTGTAATTGCCGTCATCGCTTCCTTCTTCATCGCCCGGTCGGCTTGGTATGTCCACCACCAAAGAAACTCCTATCTTGCGATCGGCGACTATCCCTTTACTCTAACGAACATGAATTGTGAGGTAGTCATCTTTGGCGACTCCTCTGCGCTTACCGGAGTTTCGCCACGCGTCATCGAGACAGCTACGTCACTGCGCACCTGCAATATCGCCCAGCCCAGCACCACGCTTTCCTTGGCTGGCAATTTTGCGCTGGATTTCTTTTTGGAAAACAATCCGCGACCGCGATTCCTCATATTCCAATTCAGCGCATCCGACTTCGCGGCTCGCAGCGGGGACGGCAACCTAAACGAGGAGGGAGCTTTACAGCTGCTTCGTCACAAGTTCGACTTGCAGACGTCCTGGCTGTTTGTCCGGCATCCATTGCAGGCTCTTGAATTCTCCGAATTCATCCTCCGAACGGCGCTCCTCGAAAGAAATTGGACAACGACGGGTTATGCGAGTTCGTGGGCACAGGTGCAAACTTCCCATGGACTGTTTACGCCGCCCGGTGCTCCGCTTAACGATTGTGTCGCGCACCTGGAGCTGCGCGCGCCGGACCCATCGTGGATTCGGCAGTTACGCCGCGAATACTCGCAGCAGGGAACGCGCGTCCTGATTTACGCAGCGCCGCAACCCGATTGCGATAGCTCTTACGACTACTATGCCGCGAACTTGGCACAGCTCGCAGACGGCGGGCTGCCGCGTTTTAGCGTTCACATGTTCACGGGGGAGACGCACTTTACGCGAGAAGGTGCCGACCTAAATTCCAGACGCATTGCCGAAGGCTTGGCCAGCATATTACGGGAGGATCCTTCCCGCTAAATCTCGACTCAAAATTGGAAGTAAAGAAATCGAGCCGCCGAATGGATCAGGACAAATGAGACGAAGAACGTCGCGCCAACGGCGATCATCCAACTCCAGGTGGGCTGCCATTGCCAGAAATTTCCCGCTCGGCTTGTCTTTACCTCTGCCGAATACTGTCCCAGAATCTGTTGCGTATTTGGGAAGCACCAGACCACGATAAAGATAAGGCCAAGCACGACCCAGTGAGAACAATCGGGGCCCACATAGGGAGCCAGGCCAAGTCCCTTCGCGCCGGCCGCTCCTCGAAAAACCGCAAACGCATCTTCTACGGAATCCGCCCTGAAGAAAACCTGTGCGGATAATATGGCGATGAAGGTAACGAAGACGCTGGCTGCCGCGGCAGCACGGCCGGAGCCTAATCCTGCTCTCGATTTAGGAACGAACGTCCTCCATGCATGGTTGATGCAGATAAAGACTCCGTGCAGCAAGCCGAAAGCCAGGAACTGGCGCCCAGCTCCGTGCCAAATCCCTGCGATTAGCATGGTGATTAGACTGGGTATGGCAATCATGGAGGTAAATCCATCAGCAGTGCCCAGCCCCGGGCGGCCAATCGCTTTGCCTTGCGCCATGCGTCGGAGATTGGTGGCCAAGGCAATGGGATTGAAAACGTACAGGCGCAAATAATTCGTCAACGTTATGTGCCAGCGTTGCCAAAATTCGATGATGCTCTCGGCTTTGTACGGAGAATTGAAATTCAACGGAAATCGCAGGGAGAACATGCGGGCCAACCCGATAGCCATGTCCGAATATCCCGAAAAATCAAAATAGATTTGGACGGCATAGCACAGTACGCCGTACCACACTCTAAGCAACGGTTGCCCGCCCGGACTGGCGTACAACAAATCAGCGCCTGGCGCTATTTGATCGGCAATAGCTACTTTCTTGAACAGGCCCATCACGAACCATGTTGAGCCGACGGCCACATCTTCCCATTCCAGACGGAACACTCGGGCTTTCGTAACCTGTGGCATGAATTCCCGATGATGAAGAATCGGTCCAGCGATGAGGTGCGGGAAGAAGGCTACAAAAAAGAGGTGGTCGAGAAGCCCGAGTGCGCTGGCCTCGCCCTGCTGCAGATCGATGAGGTAACCGATTTGAGTAAAAGTAAAAAACGAAATTCCGAGCGGGAGAACCACGCTTCCGAAGTAATGTTCGGGCGTTGTCAGGGAGCCGGCCGCATTGAGGAAGGGGAACAGATATTTGTAGTAGCCCAGGAGACCGAGATTTCCCACTATTCCGGCACAAAGAAATCCTCGTTGCGACCGGCCGCCCTGTCCAACACGCGCTATCACCTGCGCGCAAAGAAAGTTGAATACAATGGACCCTAGCAATAGCAGCAAGAACGCCCGGTTCCAATAACCGTAAAAAATGAGCGAGGCTGCCGACAACCAGCCGATCGCCGCGACTCTTCCCAACCGTCCTACCAGGTGAAAACCGAGCAGCACGACGGGCAGGAACGCGAACAGGAATGGAAATGAGTTAAAAAGCATGCGGTATTAGCTGCACGATTTCGGCGAAAGCTTTGAAAGGCCACGCCCGCCTGTCTCTGTTCTCGCGTACGCTATTTTGCGGGCCGCCATCTGGCGTCACAATGGGCAGCGGCTGATTGCGTTCCGTATATGGTAAGTATCCGATAGGCTACCGTCAATTGCGATTGGACAGCCCGCCGTGTCCTCTTCTCGTGCACAATCAGCCAAGCAGCCGGGTGAACTCTCCATCTCAGGGTGCCCGCATTTGATTTCATTGCGGGACGATCCTGTCGGCAGAAAACCGGCCTAACCAGACCATTTCGGATCGCCATGCAGACTAACGTCCTCAACTATTTTGAGAACGGAGCCTTGCTAAAGTGCATCGGCAAGGTCGCTGTGCAAGACCACAGCGGCAAATATACATTTGGGCAGCTCGAGCGGTTCGGCAAGAACTGTGCCGCCCTGATTTCGTCGCAGACGGCCAACAAGCTGGGCCCGATTCCTGTTTTTCTGCCCAAGAGTTGCCAAAGCATTGCCGCGGATCTTGGTATTCTGTATTCGGGAAATGCTTATGCGAACCTGGACGTAAAGTCCCCATCCGAAAGACTGCATAATATTCTGGATCATCTCCATCCTGATGTAATCGTCACTTGCGCCGAACACGCACCGGCGCTGCGGGCTATAGGCGTTGCTGAAGAGAAACTACTGTTTATCGAGCCCGCCATGGTTGACGAAGTGCTGTTCGATAACGCCGCACTGCTTCGCCGATGGGACACGCTCGTGGACACCGATCCCTTCTGTTTAATTCACACGTCGGGTTCGACTGGTCAGCCCAAAGGTGTGGTGCTGAATCATCGAAGCACTATCGATTTTGTGGACTGGGCTCTGGAGCGCTTCGATTTACAAGGCGGCGAGGTGATGGGCAGTTTGGCGCCGATCTATTTTGACGCCTACACGTTGGAGTTCTGCATGATGCTGGCTCGGGGCGCGACGATGATAGTTGTGCCTGAAAATCTGGCGATGTTTCCTCTGAAGCTCGTCGAGTTCATCGCTGCCCACCCCATCAATTTCATTTTCTGGGTCCCAACGATCATGTTGAACATCGCCAACTTGGATTTGTTGGCGCAACGCGGTCTCGGCCAGCTCGCTACAGTATTTTTCATTGGTGAAGTGTTTCCCACCAAGCAGCTGAATTATTGGCGCCGCCATCTGCCGCAAGCTAAATTCGTGAACCTTTATGGACCGATCGAGATCACTGTCGCGTGCACGTATTACGTCGTAGATCGCGAGCTCGCCGAGGATGAGAAATTGCCCGTCGGTTTTCCCTGCCGTAACACCGAGATTTTGGTTCTCAACGAGCGGAATCAATTGGCGGCCGTCAACGAGCGAGGGGAGATCTGCGTGCGGGGTTCATCGCTTGCGCTGGGCTACTTCGACAATCCGGAGCGCACCGCCCAAGCGTTCGTTCAGAATCCGCTGAATCCGCACTATCCCGAACTTATCTATAGGACCGGTGACGTCGGCTATTGGAATAGTCGCGGCGAGCTTATGTTGCTGGGACGCCGCGATTTTCAAATTAAACATCTCGGTTTCCGTATCGAACTCGGGGAAATCGAACATGCCGCGCTGCGGGTCGCCGGTATCCGCAACTGTTGCGTGGTGTACAATCAGAACGCGAAAGAGATCACCCTATTCTACGAGTCCGATCACGTACTCGCGCCGGCCTTCATCCGCGAACGTCTGTCTGCTTCGCTCCCCAAATATATGCTCCCGGTAGCATTTCATTGGTTAGAACAAATGCCTCGCAACCCGAATGGAAAGATTGACCGGGCACAGCTAGTGGCCGGAACCTAACTTGGCTCAATGGATCCGGTGCACAACTTCGAGGATGTAATGGACGCGATTCAGCGGGCCAAGGCCGGCGCTACCGATTTCCGGACAAATTTTTTCCCCACGCAGCCAAAGATTGAGTCGTGGGTTGCTCGGCGGGAACTATGGGGGATCGTGCGTGACGGCGCGAGCTTCTTTTTCAGAAAAGATCGCGACTTCTGGCATTTTTATTTCTGCGTCGGGAATCTTCCGGTGCTCCAGAAGGAAGTAGCCTTGCTCTCCGAAATGAAATACCAGCGCGTGGTTGTGGACCTGATCGGAAGTGAATCCGCTAACGGTGAGATGGATGTGGCCCTGCAATCCGCCGGGCTCAGGCCTTACGCACGACTGCAGCGCATGTCGCGCGCCGCCTCGCATGAACAATCAAACGTTGCTCCTGCCGACTTCGAAATCGTTCACGCGAACAAAGCGGATGCTCCGACGATTCTAAAGCTCATTGAGTGTCATTTTGATCGTTTCTCGCAGCAGCTTCCGACTCTTTGCGAGTTGGAATCAGCCGCCCAGAAAGACCAAATTCTGAGCGCAAAGCTAGGCGATAAAATCGCCGCGGTGCTCTTCTTCGAAACGCAAGGTCTCGCATCCACCATCCGGTTTTGGCTGGTTGACAACGATTTCCGTGCGCGGCGCCTGGGTTCTGCTTTGATGTTGGCCTATTTCGCAACTCATAATCAGGTTCGGCGTTTCACTTTGTGGGTGAACTGCAATAATGAGAACGCCATCCAGAAGTACCGACGCTATGGCTACGCATCGGATGGTTTGGTGGACCAGGTGCTCGTAAGTTCGATGATTTCAACATGAACTCCGTTATCGACATTCTCAAAGAAATCCGCCCCGAATTTGATTTTGCTAGCTCGCGAGACTTCCTGGCCGACGGTCTGCTCGATTCGTTCGACATAGTGACGCTTGTCGCTAAACTGGACAGGAATTACGGCATATCGATTCACGGCACCGACATCATCCCCGAGAATTTTCAAACAGTGCCTGCGATCCAGGCCCTCCTACGCAAGAATGGCGTCAAGGTCTAGCTGGCAAGCTCTGCGCCAAGCGCCAAGTCATTCATTTCGCAGGTATATGACGTTTTGGCGGACCGTGAAGCGCGAGTTGCAGTCGGCGCGTCTCTTTCTGAAAAAGCAATTGGAAGGAAAAAAGGCAAAGCTGCCGTAGTGGCCTCACACCCAGAAAGCGCGAACAATTCCCCGTCGAGCCACCACCCCAGATGTCCCCTTCACCGCAAATCCTGCGCCTCTGGAATTGAGAGTCACGTCGTCACCGACATGGTGAGCGCCATTAGTGGACGACGCGCCAACCATAAAACATCCGAAGCCGGGGCCGCTCCGACCGGGGGAAGCGTTCGGTGGATGGACTGCATTTTCCGCCGAGTCGCGCGTAGAGCCCTTGATTCGGATTGCACACATCCAACGCGAGTAGTGTCTCACCATGTCTCAAGAGTCTGAACTCAGAGCCTCCCTCGTGCTAACGGCGGAAAGCAGGAGTATGAGGCTGTGCTAAGCACTGCCAAGCCCGAATTCACAGTTTTTCGGGAATCACTTTTTGCGCCACTCAGCGGCCTTCTCCGGTTTGCCCCAGTCCGTATACAACTGCACAAGCCATTCGTGCGCGTGGTCGATGTAATAGCGGTCCGGCACTGCTATCCGCTCTTTTCGAGCCAACATACCCTGAAACCCTTCGATGAGCAGCGGTTCTGCTTCCGCATATTTCTTCTGTCCCGCCAAGCTGGCGCCCAGCAGGCTCTCGGCGCGGAATCGTTGCCAATCGTGTGGTTGCCTCTGTTGGTAGAAGTCCGTGGCTTCGCGCGCCAGTGGCTCACTCTCAGCAAATTTCCTTTGTAAGAGATAGGCCAATGCCAAGTCGGCCTCTGATCTCCGGGTGTCCGGGTGTTCCCCGCCCAAAGCGTGCCGCCGCGCTGCCAGCACCTGCGCGGCGTACTTCTCCGCCAGGAAGTACTTACCCTGCCGTTGGTACATGATGGCAAATTCGGCGAGCGCGGACAGCGTCTGAGGGTGCTCCGCACCCAAAACGCGACGGCTGATCTCCAGCGCCTTTCCGAACAGCGCTTCCGCCTGTGGGTTCTTACCTTCATCAGCATAATCGTCCGCGAGATTGTTCATGGGTATTAGGGTGTCGGGATGCTCGGAGCCTGACACGCGACGCCGGAGATCCAGCGTCTGGCTGTCGAGCGCCTCGGCCTGCGCGTACTTGCCCTCGTTACAGTAGTCGTGCGCGAGATTGCCCATGGACATTAGCGTGTCAGGATGCTCAGGACCCAGCACGCGGCGGCGGATTTCCAGGATCCGGCTGTCGAGCGCCTCCGCCTGCGCGTATTTGCCCTCTTCCCCGTAAACGACTGCGAGATTGTTCATGGACATCAACGTGTCGGGATGTTCGGGCCCCAGCACGCGACGCCGGATCTCCCACGCCTGGCTGTCGAGCGCTTCCGCCTGCGCATATTTGCCCAGCCCCCAGTAGATTAGCGCCAAATTACTCATGGTCAACAGCGTGTCACGGTGCTCTGACCCCAGCACGCGATGCCGGATCTCCAAGATTTGGGTATCGAGCGCCTCCGCCTGCCTGTATTTGGCCTGTGCTCCATACACTTCTGCCAAGTTACCCATGCAAATCAACGTGTCAGGATGCTCAGGGCCCAGCACGCGACGCCGGATCTCCAGGGTCTGACCGTAAAGCGCCTCGGCCTGCGCGTACTCCCCTTCGTCGTTGTAAACATTGGCCAGATTGTTCATGGCAGATAGCGTGTCAGGATGCTCCGGACCTGACACGCGACGCCGGACCTCCACCAACTGTTTGTTGAGCGACTCGGCTTGGGTGTATTTGCCTTGTGCTTCGTAAAAGACGGCGAGGTTGTTCATGGATTTGAGCGTGTCAGGATGCTCCGGACCCAGTATGCGGCGCCGCGCCTCCACGAGCTGACGGCAGAGCGCTTCCGCCGGCGCGTACTTCCCCTGTGAGTAGTAGACGGCAGTCAGGCCAGTCAGAGAATATAGCGTGTCGGGATGCTCGGATCCCAGTACCCGGCGCTGGGTCTCCAGGGCCTGGCTGAACAGCGCTTCAGCTTCGGGCAAGCGGCCCTGAAAGTAAGCAGTACGCCCAAGTTGGCTGGCGGTCCTAAGGGTCTTGGGGTCTTTGTCCCCCAATGCCTGGCGATACAGATCTAGTCCCAGTTCCAATTGCGTCCGTGCCTCTGGGTAAACCCCCAGGTCCATGTATGTCTGCCCGACCGTGTCCCGAATGGCGGCCTCCAGCTCCGGTTGTCGGTTGAACTTCCCCGTGAGCCGCGCCGCGGCGCGGTCCAACGCCGTTCGCACTTTCAGGTCCGGGTCAGGCTTGGTGCTCGGCCCCGATTGGGTGGAAGGGCCAGCTTGAGACAGCAAATCATTTTGCAAGAAGTTCTTGACCGCTTCCGATATCTGCTCGGCCCGGCGTGCTCTTACTGCTTCGCGGGTACTGACGATGATGCCGGCCACGAGCACGACGAACACCACGGCGGTTGCAGTGACAAGGGCCTTATGGCGCTGCGCAAATTTTTGCAGTTGATAGACAGTGCTTGCCGGCCGCGCCGTAATTGGCTCATCCGCCAAGTACTTTCGGATATCTCCCAGCAGGGCCGCTGCGGAGCCGTAGCGTCTTGCCTTATCCTTCTCCAGCGCCTTGGCAACTATTGTTTCAACATCCCCGCGAAATACGCGGCTTATGGAACTGAGGCGCTTCGGATCTTCTTCACGAATCGTGCGCACGGCATCGTAGAGCTGGTCGCTAATCTCATAGGGCAGGCGTTGAGCGAGCAACTCGTAAAGGATCACGCCGAGAGCATAGACATCGCTACGACTGTCTAGTTGTGTCGGATCCCCCAATACCTGTTCAGGACTCATGTAAGCCAGCGTCCCAACCAGTTGCCCCAGGTCGGTCTGTTTCGTTATCGTTGCTTGCGCATCGCTATCGGTCAGACGTGCCACGCCGAAATCCAGAATCTTCGGTTGTCCCGTTTCATCCATCAAAATATTCCCGGGCTTCAGGTCTCGATGAATGATTCCGTTTTGGTGTGCGTGTTCGACGGCTTCACATATCTTGGCCATCATCTCGAGTCGCTCTCTGGTGCCAAGATGACGTGAGTCGGCGTATTGGCGTAAAGGCGTGCCATGAATGAATTCCATGGCGAAATAGGGCTGGGGCCCAAAACCCGTTTCGGAAGTTCCTGCTTCATAGACTTGTGCGATGCCAACGTGGTGTAGCCGTCCGAGCGCCTGCGACTCGCGGGCGAAACGGCGCAGCGTTTCTGTACCTGCCAGCCCTGGTCTGATCACCTTCAGGGCCACAATACGGCGCGGTTGATCCTGCTCTGCCTCGTAGACTACGCCCATGCCGCCTTCGCCTACGACGCGGAGAATGCGGTAGCGACCGATGGCGGCCGGAACGCGCCGCGCCGATTCATCAGCAGTTGTTTCCGCAACCTCCACAGCCAGCTTTTCCCATATTGGAACATCGAGGATCCCTTGAGCAGTGGTCGCACGCGCGATCATGGACTCCGCTTCTCGACGGAGCTCGCCATCGTCGAGACAAGCTTCTGCCAGGAAGGGAGCCCGCTGGCTCGGCTCCCGCTCAAGAGCTGAGTGACATAACTGCTTAAGTTTTTGCCATCGTTCCGGAGTCATAGGTGGTGGTTTTGCGGGGAGTGTATCACAGGCGGTCGCCTGTGTTTGTGGACACCGCCACGGGCTTCGCCCTTAGCGAGCCTGAATTGAGGCGGAGGTTTGCATGGCCCCGGCTGCCTCGATTTATCGCGTCGCGATCTCAAGCGTGCTGGCCGTTGCGTAGCCGCTCTTCATGAACGCCGCAAAGGCCGCCTCAAGGATGCGCTCGCGCACCGCGGCTTCCTCGCCGTCTTTCTGGCGGCGTTTTGACATCGATGCCTTAGCCATCGCCCTGTCCTTGGCGACCATGGTACCGTATAGTACCACCATGAGTGTAAGGGGTGAAGTGAATTTTGTGGTTTGCCGGATGCAACCTTTCTCTTGCAGCTACGTCTAAAGGGTGTGGTACCCATAGGTACCAAAACACGATGATTCCGCGAGGAATCAAAGGAGCTGAACAATGCAGATTGAAATGTCCTTCCTGTTGCTGGCGTTCGCGACGGTCCTGGCGCCCCTGACGCAAGGTCAGTCCATACCGCCGCAGCCCAAGATCACCGGCGTGCTGACGATCCTTACCCCAAAACCGGGGGTTACGGCCGAGCAAATCATGAAAATCATGCCCACCGAAATTCGTGCGACGGTTCCCTTGTATCTTGACGGCAAGATTCAGCAGTGGTTCACGCGCGGCGACGGCAAGGGCGTCATCTTCCTACTGAACTGCAAGGACGTGGCGGAGGCTCGGGCCCTCATCGAAAGCCTGCCTCTCTCGAAGGAAAGCCTCGTGGACGAGCAGTTCATCCCGGTCGGGCCACTCTTGCCGCTCGGGATACTCTTGCGAGATAGCCCAACCAATAAGTGAACCCGGCCATGGAGCCTCCCCTGTTCAGCGGACCTTTGTGCGAAACAGCGCATGGCCAGACACTTCCTGGCATTCAGGAAGGAACCCAATCAATTTCAGGAGTTCGACACATTTCAAGAAGTGATAGCCCGAATTGCATCGGAAAGGATCGATCATGCCATCTCCAGTTTTGTTCGGAATCAGTGTTGCGTTCGGCTTGGCTGCTTGGGGAGCAGTAGCGTGGCACTATATTTGGCCAGCGCTAAGGGAACGCCCCAGCCCGGAGAATCTGAAGCCCATCTTACTGCTGCATGGGTTCAGGTTCCTCGGATTGGCACTTGTGGTGCCGGGTGTTGTCTCTCCAGAGTTACCTGCTACATTTGCTCAACCAGTAGCTTACGGTGATCTCATAAGCGCCATTCTGGCTTTGCTTGCCCTGGCTACCCTGGGAACGTACACGGGGACAGTGCTGACCTGGGTTTTCAATACCTTCGGAACTGTCGACCTGTTCTTCGCCTTTTATCAGGGAGGCCGCATATCACTCCCAGATACCCAGGGCTTGTTAGGCGCTGGTTATTTCATCTTGACGGCCTACGTGCCTGTGCTTCTCATAACCCATGGCTTGGTGTTCCGAATACTGCTACGAGCCAAGGCTGTCGAGCCGTCACCGAGCCAAGTACGTACCGCTTGACCCAGAACGGTTTGTGGTTAGGTAAAAAGAGCCAGCGGGGCAGTTGGGCGCCATGTACGCGATCCCGATCCTCTACGTGCCCGTGATGATGATCACGCATGTCGTCGCATTCCTGGGCACTGAAGATTACGGATGAACTTTCAAAGCCTCCAACCGGGGATCGTCCAACCGAAGACGGTACGTAATCTGGTTGTAGTTGTAACGCGGCGTGTCCTGCTTCGCATCGCTGAATGACGACGTATATGTGCCTTCGAAGTAGATGATGCGTCCGCCCTCTTGGTCGAAGAACGGGTGTTGAACTACGTTGTAGAAGTTGTAGGCTTGGTGGCTCAGAATCTTTCTGGCCCAACGCCATGGGCTAATAGGTTCATCGGACTCTGAATAGAAAACAGTGCCAATTTTTTCTGCCAACATGATCCACTTCTGCCGGTAAGGGTTCCACGCAATAGAGCTGGGTGAAGCACCGGTCTCGGCACCGGAATCCGCATCGAGGAGAGGAAAAAGCGCTTCCTCTTTTTTCATCAATCCGCGGGCAAGTAGTTGTCTTTCCTGATCCGAGCCGATCCAGTCCGTGTTTCGCTTCTTCGAATCGGGCGCCAGTTTCGAGACATGTGTAGGATTCGTAGCTCATTGGGTCAGCGATGGCTTTCCATTCGTCGGGCACGCGCAGTTGTGGCCTCAGATACCAGTAGCGCTGGCACGCAATCGCCGTAAACCCCGTTGCCGCACTCCCACTTAAAACCACATTCCACGAGATCGCCCACATTGTTCTAGTACGCAGAAAGGGACCCGCTCGCGTTTCTCGATTGTAATATTTACAGATTTCGAATTCGCAGCAGTCGTTACGGACCTGAACCCCCAAAAAAAGGGGTTCTTCCTCTACGCGGAATCGCTCCGTCTATCTAGCGCATACGCAACCGCTTCGGAAAGCTCGCCGATTTGCTTTATGACCTTTTGCGCCCGTTCATCCGCCATGGCCGCGATGTTGTCGAACTGCCGCGTCTCAGTGTGCTCGCCCATCTGGGCAGCGATAGCATGAAAAGCGAATCTCAGTGGCCCCTTCGGAAACTCATCTTCTGCAATGCTGCCGAAACGGGTCTTGGACACCATGCCGCGCAGCTTCTCTTGCGGCGTGCCGGAGAGGCCGGACAAGTATGCAACGGCCTTGCGTAAGTGCTCAGAGCAGCGTTTCAGTTGGTCTGCCATTACGGGTCCTTGCTTCTCTCAGAAACGCTTTGTCTGCCCAGCACGTAAGCAACGCCCTCAGAGAGCGAACAGATTTGGCTTATGACCTTCCGGGCTTGTTCATCAGACATAGCCGCGATGTTTACGGCAACTCTAGGTTCATCAGTCTTGATTAACGAGCCTATGACGGTTAGGTAGTCGTTTTTCAAAGAGCCGTCCGGAAAATCGTCGTGCCAAATGCTTCCAAACTCAGTGTCGTACATCCCCCTCAACTTCTCTTTCGGTACGCAGGAACTGTCGGCCAGATAACGAACTGCTTTTCGAAGACTTTCTGCGCAGCGTGCCAGGTGTCCATTCATTTCCGGGCCTTATCTTTGGTACAAACGCGCTTGACCTATGGACGTGCAGACTTCCAAGGGAACTGAGAACCCTAGCGGTAACAGTCTCACGGTGCGGGTAATCAAGATAGACCTATCTGCGGTGTTCAATATCGGACAGTTTTTTGCGGCATGTCTTAGAATAGGGTGCTTGGAATGAAAAAGAAGGAACTCAAGCCAGAACAGATAGTGTCTGTCGCTTGTCCCACGTGTGGTGTGGCTGCCGGGGAAGGTTGCGTGCTGCATTCGGGTGCTCCGCGCTCAGAACCACACGTAGACCGGAAGCTTTCCGCGATTGAGGCCATCCAAGGGGATTGAATTGACCGTCGCCGCGTTCACTCCACCGTCTCTGCCGCGCTGCGAATCCAATAGCTTGCCTTCTCGCGGCCAATGCCGAACATCTCCCTGCGTGGCGAATAATTAAAAAGGGATTTTCGAAATTAGAACTTGCAGGTGTACTCGCGCAACCTATCAGTATTCACTTCACGCGCTAGAATCTTTATCTGGTGCGTTCCCGTCAGGTCGCGCGAGATATACGTTGTTTCCGACGCTGTAGAGGCTGACGCCCCACTCGTAGTTGATTTGCTTCAATTCCGCGTCTGAACTGTTCCGCGATTCCAGGGCACCCGTTCCTTCGCCGTCGGGATTACGCTTTTTACTGCGGCGCTGTTTGGAACATTCCCCGCATTACGTGCTCAATCCGGACGTCAACATCGACCTGAAGGGAGCGGGACTATGTGTGTTTCGTGTGCTTGGCGAGGGTAAAGTTCGCGCTGTACTGGTTGCGTGCGAATTGATGTTCGCATTGGCGCTTCTGGCGGCTTCTGGACTGCTGATTCGGAGTTTGGTGTTGTTGTCGAATGTGGACCCCGAATTTGACGCGACGAACTTGCTTACCGTCAGCACCGCGCTCCCGGAAAGCAAGTACGCTCAGCCGGAACAAAGAGTCGCGTTTTTTGGTCGCGTTCTCCGGAGAATAGTGCGATGGAAAGAAGGCAACGCATATGCGCCAGAGTTGCCGGATCGAGTCTCTCCGATTGGATCCCTTCCCCCTGATGTTGTTGCAAGAAAACCCACAGGAGTTGCGCCGAGGCTCTCAGGTGAGCTAAGATGGGTTAGCTAAGGAGCTTATTATGAGTATTTTCACGATCCATCAAGCAAAGACAAACCTTTCTCGGCTGATTGAGAAGGCTTCGGAGGGGGAGGAAGTGATCATCGCACGCGGGTCAAAACCCGTAGCCCGGGTCGTTCCGATCGGCGAGGTGAAGGGCAAACGCCAGCCGGGATCTTTGAAAGGAAAGTTGCGTGTGGGGCCTGAGTTTTTTGAACCCCTTCCGATGAGCGAATTGTCGACCTGGGAGTAGCATTCTTGCGTGCTCTACTCGATACCCATGCTTTGCTCTGGTGGCTTTCGGATGATCCGGCACTACCGCGGGCCGCTCGAAAGTTCATTGCGGAAACCAAAAACACATTGATCGTAAGTGCTGTTTCGGCCTGGGAAATTGCTATCAAGGTCAGACTGGGCAAGCTGCCGACTGCTACTGACCTGGCGGCGGATTTCTCTGGCCTAATTGAACGCGAAGGTTTTGAATTACTTGCCATCTCTGCAGAGCATGGTATTCGGGCCGGGCTTCTGCCTGGTCCTCACAAGGACCCTTTTGACCGTATGCTTATTGCTCAGGCTCAAGCTGAGAATATACCAATCGTCAGCAATGAAGTATCGTTTGAAAGTTATGGCGTGCGAAGGCTTTGGTGAAACCTTCGCCGAAAGCCCTACTTCAGGCTCGGCGACTTCGTGGCAGGTTTGGCGGAGTTGGACCGCATAGACGGCGGCTCCCCAGTCTGGTGGCACCTCTGCAACTCTTCGATTGAACGACACTGAAGGCGCGGAAAATGTTCCTCGCAGGCATCGATTGTTGCCGTGGCGGCTGGGCCGCCTTCAAAGTCCATCCGACATTTCTGAGTACTTCGGTCGAACTCATCGATCTCCCATCCATTTTGAGGAACAAGCCTGAAGACATTGCGATCCTTGCCATCGATATGCCCATTGGGCTGCTTGACGGTTCAAGAGCATGTGACACGGCAGCCCGAAGATTCTTGGGACAGCCACGCGGCACGAGCGTGTTTGCCGCTCCCTGCCGGGCGTCCCTCTCTGCCAAGAATCACGCCTCCGCCAGTGCCACGAGCCTCCGGATAACGGGAAGAGGTTTGAGCCAGCAGGCGTGGGGCATCGCTTCGAAGATCAAGCAGGTGGATGACGCTATCACACCGGAGTGTCAGAAGTGGGCTTTTGAAGTTCATCCGGAGGTCTGCTTTTGGGCTCTTGCCGGAGGACGCCCAATGGCGCACAGAAAAAAGACGAAAGTTGGTGTTAACGAGAGGCTTGATCTGCTCCGCTCCGTTTTCCCGGACATTGAACACCATTTGCAAAATCGACCAGCGTCGAGGGCTGTGCGCCCAAGGCACGTGCCCTCCGCTGCGTCAGGTCAACCGCATGCTGCGCTACGGAACCACTACTTCTAACTACTAACAATTTCAACAAATCGGGGTATCTGCTTTTCGCTCAAACCAACTCCAATCTGTTGAAAGACATGCATTTCTGCACAGACTGTGAAAATTGGACGACTGATTTTTCGATTGCATTCGGCGCGTAGATCCCAGATCGTCGAGACTTCGAAGGACCTCGTGCGATCAGCTATTGATGAGAGCGGAGACCTCGAACATGAAGCCTAGTGAACCCAGCCGCACAGCCCTGTTGATCGCCCGACAACGAGCTGCTCATCAGGTGCTCGATCATGGCGCAATCCTCCATGACCCATTTGCCATGAAGATTCTGCGTGAGGACGAAAAGGACGTGCTTCAATTTGCGAACGCACACCCCTTGGCCAGCATCGGACGTCTGATCACCACCGCGCGAAGCCGGATTGCGGAAGATGCTTTGTCAAGAGCTGTCGAAAGAGGGGTTCGGCAGATCGTCATCCTCGGCGCCGGACTCGACACTTTCGCTCTCCGGAATCCCCATGGCGCACGACAGATCCGTATCTATGAGGTGGACCACCCGGCGACGCAGGCATGGAAACGCCAGCGCTTGGCGGAAGCTCAAATCGCACTTCCGCCATGGCTTGTTCTCGTGCCAGTCGATTTCGAGCGGGACGATGTGGGAGAGGAGCTCGTCGCCGCAGGCTTTCAGCAGAACTCGCCCGTGTTTTTCACTTGGCTCGGGGTTGTGCCCTATCTGACACAGGACGCTATCGGCCGTACTCTGGACTACATGTCGTCAATCCAGAACTCGGAGGTGGTGTTCGACTACATGGAACCTCCCGAGGCATTCTCAGAAGAGCTAAGACAATTAGAAAAGGAGCGGATCGAACAGCTTAAGAAAATGGATGAACGTTCGGTCAGCCGTTTCGAGCCGGCTGGCATTGCAGCGATTCTTCGTTCGCACGGATTTTGTGCCATCGAAGACATCAATTTCCAGGAGATCGCGTCCAGGTTCGGCTGCGCCGTTCAAGGACTCGCGCCAGGACGCGCTGGCGTTCATGTTGTCCACGCTAAACACTAATTGAACGCGTGGCCATCTTCTCACACGAAAGTGAGGCGCACAGTGAAGACGATCGGTACAGCGAAGCTTATTGGCGTTGCAGTGCTTGTCAGTGTCATGGCCAGCACGATCATCAGCGAAGAACAGTCCATTCCAGACGCAAAAACATTACGTCCATCATCGGGCCCGAGCATTTCTATCGAGGGTCGCCATCAAAAGCGTCGCGCCGAGTGCAGGAATGGCAGCCGCGACGAATACTTGTTGCGCCCGAAAGCTGAGCGCCAGCAGCATACCGCCTAGTAGCGGCCCCGCGATGGTGCCTACACGTCCTGCGCCTAGCGCCCAACCCGCGCCGGTCGAGCGTATGGCCTGCGGATAAGCCAGAGCCGACAACGAATTGATTCCGGCCTGGCAGCCACCGCCGATGCCGGCGCCGCAGATGACGATCGAGAGCAACCAGAACCGCGGGTTGAATAGCCCTATGAAGAGCACACACAGAGTGCCGAAGCCCAGACCGTAGGTCAGCACGCGCTCTATCCTCATGCGATCGACGATCGATGCCGTGAGCAGAGGACTTGCGATCACGCCCAGGGCGTACATAGTCGTGCCTAAAATCGCCCGAGTCGAACTTACGCCCGTGCTGTGCAAAATGGCTGGCGTCCACTGCAGGATGAAAAAAACGCCCAGCAGACTTAGTAGATTGATCGCCCAAAGCAACACCGTAACTCGGGCCAGCCCGCTCTGAAACAACGCCGCCACCAGACTGTGCCGGTGGGTTGCTTCTCGTAATGCAGCCGACTCCGGCAGCCACAGCGCCAGCAGCGGCACCATCGCGAGCGGCAGCACGCCGCCCGCCACGAAGATGGCCGGCCAACCGAAAAGGCCCACAAGTTGGCTTGCCAGGAATCCCCCCACCGTAAAACCCATCGGTACTCCCGCGGACATTAACATCACCAGCTTCCCGTTCTCCGTCGGTGGCGCAAAGTCCGAGGCTAGTGCGACTGCGAGCGGGACACCGCCGCCGAGACCCAGACCGGTCGGAAATCGCAGCGCGGCTAACTCAATCGGCGAGTTTGCAAATGCTGAGAGCAGAGAAAAAACGCCGAACACCGCGGCACAGCCAATCAGGACCCGCTGGCGTCGCAACCGATCGCCGAGCCATCCCGCGCAGAGGGAACCGAGCAGCAGCCCCACATTGCCGGCAGTCAGCACCGGCGTGAATGCTTGTGGAAGAACCTTCCACGTATCGACTAGCGATGGGACCGCGTAGCCCGCAGCCGCGATGTCGTAGCCTTCGAGAAACAGAATCGCGCCGCATAACCAAGCGACGCGCAGATGTAGCCGCTCGGCTGCGGCGACTCCCGTCATCGCCTCGGTACCCATGTCCACTCCATAATCCACTACTCAGTCTTCTCGACAGATTCTTGCGTCGGTAAGCGCGGGCTTGCGACTAATCCTTCTTGGCCTTGACGAGGACAATGATTTGCACGAAAGAGTGTATAGGTGCAGGGTGACTTGCCAGACGCCGCTTGAGGCGCTGCTCGATTTGGTCGCCGAAAGCGCTAATCGCCGCGGCGTTTCCCGCGCCTAAGCTGGCGAGCGCAGATGCAAGTGAAGGCACGAAGACCGAGCGGAAGAAAAGCGCATGCTTGGTGGCCAGCGCTTCCTTGTTTTCATCACGCTCAAAATCGGCCCACGCCGCATCCGGGAGCTCGGACATTTCGCAGTCCTCAACCGTGAGTCCCTGGAATTCTCCGTTAGCTGCGAAGGGAGCGAGGAGATCGCGTTTCCGCCGAGGATAAGCCCCCAGTACCATTCTCGAGCGTTCGTCGACCGTAATCGCGCCGTCAGCGACCATTTCCTCCAACGCAGTGTTGGCTTCGTCGAACAGATGTTGGAACCCCGACGATCCGTCATCGGCGAGTGCAGGAAGCACGACGACTAGCCGTCCTCCGGGGCACAGCTCTCTTGCACGAAGCGCGAGAAAGGCTTCCCAGTCCTGCGTGCCTTGGCGATCAAATTCGGCGCGCACTCTGCCGGTGCTGAGAGCAGAAAAAAAGTGGCCGGGAATGAGAGTCGGAATCCGACTAAGCCATACTGCGGCGTATGAGGACCATCCGAGGTGGACTGAGCCGGGAGGAAGGACGTTCTCATAGAAGGATCTTCCGATGGCAGCGGGAAACACATGGGGCTCGTCCAGAACATATCTATCGGGGTCAGAATCCAAAACTGCGAAGAGCGTGGTGAAATCGTTCGATGGTTGGTCAATGTGGAACACAGAGATTGCTTGATTAGGGCCGAAGCGGCGGCGCAATCCTCGAATCGCAACCTGCATAGGGACCATCGAATTCTTTCCTTGTGATGATCCATAATCGGCGATGACGATGTGTTGTTCTCCCGGGTGGAGCTCTAGGCTCTGAACTGCCTTCTCTAAAAGCGGCATTGCCAAAGCAGCGCCGCCCGCCGGCAGTTTTGCATGCTTGTTGTATGAGCCTTTGCCTTCCATGACGCCGTGAGGTTGTGCGGCTGCATTCGACATCGGGTTTTCTTCTCTTTTCGGGGAGTAAGCCTTAATCAATCCGGTCGCTGGGAATCCCGCAAGTTTGCCACCAGACCTTATCAGGTTCAAGAGTTGAGGTATCTTCAGCAGAATCCAGAGGTGCGGGAGTCATTTCTTGTTGGCTCCAAGAAATAGTGTGAGTCAGCTCATTATCGTTACACCTTACAAATTCGGATGGTTGCAGGGTTCGCAGAAGTTGCTGAAAGGAAAGAAATTTTGGTTGCGGGGGCCTGCAACCATCCGAATTGTTTAGTCCTGCCCTTCTGCTTCCCGGTAGTTCGCGTGGCCGCCCAGTCCAGCGGGTCTTGTCATGATATCCCGCTCCCGTTTCGACAGATCATGAGTAGGATTTTGACTATTTTTGTCTCACTCAAGCCTTGCTACCCTTCCCCATGCGTCGGCCTGCCCCTTCCATCGTTGAGCGTCCACCCCCATCACCAGGAGCCACAGACACAGCGCTACTTCTGCGATCGCGGTAGCCGTGAAATAAAGGAAGATCCGGGCTTGTAGCGCAGGCGCGAGAAAGAGCGAGAAGCTGTTGACGAGATACCCCAAGCCCTCGATGGCCAGCAGCACGCCGATGAGTCGGGGGAAGAATTTCGAATGGACGATCAGGTATGCCATCGTAAGGCAATCGAATCCGAAAAATACCAGGCAGATGGCAAAGCCATGTTCGAACAACTGGACGGATAAATTCGCCGCAGCCTGCAACTGTTCTGCTGTAAATGCGCTCAGGTAGTGCCCGCCCCCAAGAGGAGCAAAGGCGCGAAATGGGCGAGCAAGCTGACGCCTTCAATGGCGTCTGTGACGAAGGCAGAAAAGACCATCATCAATGCGAGGTTCTTGTTCACCATCTTGAACAAGTTGTACAAGATGAGCGCCAAGGGTACGTTGCACACGCAATAAAAAACTTCGGCCACAAAGCCCACCCGATAGAGCAGTTCATGCGTCTGAATGTTGTGTGCCGTGGTTGCTGCGTCCCCGTGAACCACGAGCCGGCCGCGAACGAAGACCTCCGCGAATATGCCACCGACGATGACGATCAAGTACAAGCCACCGGCGATTCTGGCGTAAAGTTGCGGCCGAGCTTGCATGCCCCGATCTGTGATCACCCTCGTGTTCATTCCGGAATTTCCTTTTCGTTCAAAACCGGCGCTGATGATTTCCTCGTAAGTTGATGCTCACGAAAGAACGCCCACATTTGCCGAGTCGCGTCGACGCTGCGGCTATACGGCCCGACCATCCATCCCGCCCGGACCTGCTTGCCGCCAGGCCACTGATGGCCTCCTCCCTTGACTGTGTAGAGCACCACGCCCGCGTCGTCAGCGCAATCCGTGTATTGGAGGCGCGTGACATCAGGAGCGACCACAGATTCGCTCGGATTCGGTCCGCACCGGTTTCGCCGAGACCAGTTCGCCATGAAGCCTTGAACACTCGGAAATATGTCGTCGCCGAACTTTGACTTGCCGCCGTTGTACGGACAGATAGGATCGGCGGTTCCATGAAGCGCAATCACCGGCACCGGTCGGTGGTCTGTGCACCAGTTCCACTCTGGGTATAGCCCAGCCGAAACCATCCCCACCGCCGCGATTCGATCGGACAGTGTGCAAGACAGCACGAACGCCATGCCTCCGCCGTTAGACATCCCGTTGGCGTAGATCCGCGTCTTGTCGATGTTGTAGGACGCCTCCAGCTTGTCGATCAACTCCGAGATGAAAATGACATCCGGCATACGTGAGGGCGTTTCACTTCCTGTCATTTCCCAGGACTTGGGACCTCGACCCGTACCCTCGGGATAGACGACTATGAACTCCTGCTCGTCAGCCACCAGGTTCCATTGGCTGATGTTCATTGAAGACGTCGGCCACGACATCGCGGTGTGTAGGTTAAGGACAAGCGGCGTCGGCTTCGTGGGGTCGTAGCTCTTTGGGACGTACAGCAGGTACTCCCGCTTCTGGCCGGAGGAAACGATAGTACCCGTGATGGCGCCGCTCCGATTCGGGAAGTAGAAGACGGCGTAGAAAGACCCGTAGACGATCAAGACCAACACGATGGGCAGGCCGATGAGAACCTGCACTACGCGGATAACGATTTTCCTGCTATTCATGGCGGTCCTTTAACGGGGACTACGGCTTTTTTGGAATACTGGATACTGTTTAGCTCTTAGTCTTCGCTATCATCGCTCAGGGCAAGGATATCGCCGGGCTGACAATCGAGCGTTTTGCAAATCGCTTCCAGTGTCGAGAAGCGGACCGCCCTCGCCTTTCCGGTCTTAAGGATTGACCCGACGACGGTTACGGGGATGTGATCGATCGAAAGAGTCTTACCCAGAATCGAGGGATCGCCACCGAACTCTGTCTGCCAATAGCCGTAATTCAGCACCGTGACGGGCGGCGCGCTTGGGACGTCGTCCGAGGGCTGAAGCGTGCGGCCCAGGGCCACTCGGACACCCAGCGTTTCAAAGAATTCGCCAGAGACGAGCGGACTATTGACTCTCGCTCGTTGTCCATTTCTTTCGAGGTGAGGATTCGGACTGCCTGCAAAAGCGGTCACGCTGGAAAAGGCCCCGGTCTGAGAGCGAACTTGCTCGAAAAAGGGATACGAGAAAGAACAGCCGGCCGCCTCTGACCGTTCTTGGTTCATGTGGCAAACGCCAAAGTCGCCATATCCATTTGTGTGAGGTTGTTTGTGCGCTCTCCATTCCAAGACAACGACACGATCGGAGTCGCGAACAGGCAGAGGTCGAAGCAAGACCATATCAATGAGGCTAAAGATGGCCGTGTTGGCGCCGATGCCGACTGCGAGCGTGAAGACAGCCACAGTCGCAAAGCCGGGAGATTTGCACAGCATGCGCAGACCGAAGCGGACGTCCTGGGCGACTTGGTCGATCCATATCCAGCCCCAGGTGTCGCGCGTCTCTTCTTTCAGTACTGTAGGGTTCCCAAAAGCGAGCATCGCCGCGTAGCGAGCATCTTCCCGGCTCATGCCTGCGGCGACGTTCTCGGCTATTTGTTGTTCGAGATGAAATTGAATCTCATGATCTAATCGTTCGGCGCTTCGATTGCGACCGAACAAAGTCTGCAACCTGAGCCAGAATCGCTGAACCAACAACATGACATCTCACTCCTACGTCGTTTCTACTACTAGGTTGATTGCTGCGGACAAGCGACTCCAATTCTCCGCTTCCTTCTCAAGCTGTGCGCGTCCCGCGGCGGTCAACGAATAAAATTTGGCTTGCCTTCCCGTCTCGGTTTCCTTCCATTTGGCCTTGATCCACGTTCGCTGTTCCAACCGATGTAAAGCCGGGTAGAGGGATCCTTGCTGGACCTGAAGCACCTCACCCGAGATTTGTTGAATGCGCTTGGCAATTGCCCAACCGTGCTTCGGTTCGAGCGAGACCGTTTTCAGGATTAAAAGGTCGAGCGTTCCTTGAACGAGATCGTTCGGTTTCGCCATACTATGGTTATCTACAACAGGAATTGTAGATTGTCAAGGGGTGCTTGGCTGTGCTGGGTGTGCTTGGATGACACCGATTGGCACAGGTTGGGAAAAAGGGCGGAAAGCCGTTGCTCTCCGCCCGTCTCTGTGACGCTTCTGTTAGGCCGCGTTTTTGTCCGGCGCGGATTTCTTCTCTTTCTTCCTTTACTTGGCGGCGAACTCCTGCGTGTGGCTGGCGAATTGTTGCTTCGCGCCGGTGTAACAATGTTACATTTCGTTGAAAACTTGCCACCGTATCAATTCGCCAGGGACAGGTTCACAGCCTCATTCGACGGGTGGCGGAACGCCGTCTCCAGTGTCGGCTTAAAACTAGGAGGAAGTTGTTGCACATTGGAGAGGTCGTTACAATCAATGCGGTTGCCGCCCAGATCGCCGCGATCCGGTTTCACAGGCCGTACTAAACCGGCTTTATCCGGCTCGGTCTAAGCAAGAGTTAGGCGGCAGGGGGAGGCCAGCATTTCATGAAGCAAAACAAAGAATGTGTGGTGGTTGGTAGCGGGCTTGCCGGCCTGGCGGCGGCCTATCGTCTGAGCCTCGCCGGCTGCAAAGTGACGGTCCTTGAGGCGCGCAATCGATTGGGTGGCCGCGTGTTGACGCACAACTTTTGTCAAGCTCCGGAACTGAATTGCGAACTGGGCGGCGAATGGATCGGCAAGAATCACCACAACATGCACGATCTTTGCAAAGAGTTGAAACTTGGACTGCAAAAGCACCAGTATGCAAATTCGTTCTGGAACGGACTAACTCCCGCGCATTTCATTCCACCCGGGCAGTGGTGCATGTCACCTGAGGCGCTTGCCATTTGGCAGAAATTCCAGGAGGACTTTAAGAAATTCGGCCTCAAGCGCCAACAAAAAATGGACCAGATCGACTGGTGGACGCAGCTCAGAGAGTTGGGCTTCGAGCAGGAGGATTTGCTACGGCGCGACGTGATGGATAGCACGGATTTCGGCGAGACGATCCGAATGAACTCGGCCTTTACCGCCGCCACGGAATACCTGAGCTCCGAGGGCGAGAAGGTGGACGATACCGACGAGATGGACTTCAAAATTCGGGGCGGGAATTCGCGGCTTGTGAACGCGCTAGCCCGCAGAATCGGACTGGAAAACATCCTGACCGAGCATGTCGTTGTTGGAATTGAACAGATCAGCAGGCGCGTCGACGTGTACGTCCAAGGCTCGAGCTGGCCAATTGGCGCGGACTACTGCATCTGCGCGATTCCCGCACACTGTATGATCGACATCGATTGGGGAAAGCGACCTCCGAAAGAAAAGTTAGAGGCCGCCGAGCAACTGCAGTATGCGCGCATCACGAAAACCGCTGTTCTATGTTCAAGCCGATTCTGGCCGGATCCTCCTAGTGGGGGCTTTTCCGTGTGCACGAACCTCGCTTCCGATTTTTGTTTTGACAGCACTTTTGGCCAGAAGGGCACAAAGGGAATCCTGTGCAGCTACGCGGTTGGCGACAAGGCCATCGATATCGCCTCGTCTCCGCAGGACAAACTCAAGTACTGGATTGCCGAAGACGTGGCCAACGCGCATGGATTGAATTGGGATCAGGGCCATAGCAAGAAAATCGCACTCGACCTCCAGCAGCAGGCGTGGCAGGCGGATCGGTTCACTCGAGGAGCGTACGCGTTCTATCGCCCCGGGCAATGGTTCACCGTAAGGCTTGCGTTGCAGAAACGATTCGGCCGGGTGTTCTTCGCCGGCGAGCACATCGCCGACTGGCAGGGTTTCATGGAAGGCGCAGTGCAAACCGGCTATGATGCCGCCAAAGCGATCTTAAAGGCATGACACACGCTGGACACCTCCGCCCGAACCTGGAGCCGCGCTGACACGCCCTATCCGAAAAAGTCACGTCACTTGCCGACGATTCTGAGCCGGGAAGAGGTTGTGCAGCTCCTCCATGCCGCGCGCACCCCTGGAGAACGCATCCTGCTCATGACCCTCTATGCCAGCGGCGCTCGAAACGCCGAACTGACCGACTTGAAAATCAGTGACATCGACAGTCAGCGCATGGTGGTGCACATCCGTGGCGGCAAGGGTCGCAAAGATCGCTTATGCGCCATGGCGCGGGGCATCGATGCGGCGTGGAGTCAGTATCTGCTCCCGGAAACGTCAAGCGAGAAAGATGATCAGCTGAACAGGCTTTGGCACGAACTAAACTCAGCCTCAGCGGAAGCCTCGGTGGTTTATCGGACCGCGGTGGAAAACGCCATCGTCGCGTTCCCGGCTCAAGAGCTGAGAAAGGGTGCCGGCGGTCAAGCCAGCATCGACAGGATCCGGAAGGCTGCAGCCGGTTGGCTGGACGAAAAAGTCCCTCACCATCGGATCGCTGCAGCTCGCATACTTTTCCACCTTGATGTTCAAATTGATGTCGCGAAGAGCGACGGTACGTTGCCGAATTGATGACGAGTCCTTGCGCCCGATCCGCCCATACGGCACGAACAAATGGCACTGACGCGAACTATCAATCGCAAGAGCTGGCCAGCGAGGTGTATCGCAGAATTGCCCTCAGCCCAACGCTTCAAGCGCATTTCGCTACGGATACTGCCATCGCGGCGTTTTGGACGATGCCTTGGGCTCAGCAGGTTTACGATTGGGGCGCGCCGATAGTCCTCGACACGCTTCGGGTTCCCACTTCTCGCCCACAAAGCCAGCGAAGCCGCGCGCGGGCGCTACCAATACACCATTTGCACTCACAGGGCCACTCATGGGCGAGAAATCACGAAGGAAACAGGAGTCGCAAAGGAACTGCCCCAGCGGACCGTTTCTGGCCTGCCCAAAAATGTATGAATTCGGGTCTCCAGATTTTGCACCAGGAAGTCGCGTGCAATCACTAAGTTGTACCAACCCTCACTGGTTTTTAGGCATCACGGCGACTGCATTCTTGTTCACAGCTTGCCCAGCCAGTTCGATTCCGGGATGTTCTCGGCCGAGTTGTCGGGGAGTCGGTCCTTCTGGCGTCGGTACGTCAGCCAGCTTTGCGAGTAACTGTTCGTACGCAGTAAGCCCTTCTTCGACAACCGCGATTTCTGCCTCGGCCAAAGGAATTTCCTGGCGAAACCGCAACAGGTTCGTTTTGGCCTCTAGGATCTGCGCTTTCGTCGAATCCTTCGGCAGTTAGAATGAGCACTTCGCGCAACTGCAGGTGGATGAACAACCAACACAATCCAAGGATTGGCAGTTCGCTCGCGGCTTTTGACGCTCCATTTACATTACATATAATGTGACAGCAAGGTGAGAGCACGAAACGATGGAACAGGGACCGCTCCCTGCATTCTTGATTCAGAGGGCAAACCCTCGCTTGTCAAGCTCTCGCCGCCGTTGTGGGCCTTGTGCTCCCAATAACACACCGTGGCAGAACAAACTCAACTCCAATGGTCTCGCTCGCCTAAGTCATTTGAAATCAAGACACAGGGTTTGGCCGCTCGGCTGCACTCTGGCTCTCCAATGAGGGGAGCGGCGAAACTTTCCGGCGTAACCTTAACCGTATTCTTTTTCTGTGCGACAACCGGCGCCTTTATCCACCCTCGACACGCCGGTGACTATGCCCATCGAATCTTCGGCTGGCGCCAGGAACGAATTCGGCCTGCTCTCGCAAACGAGCGGGCTGCCTCGCTACCAAACGTAACCTTCTGGGCATGGGAACGCCCCGAGGATCTCCGTTTCGTCAACCAACCGAGCGAAGGGGTAGCCTTCCTTGGAAAAACGCTCTACCTTCGTCCTTCGGACAACACCCGTCTCGAATTTCTGCCTCAATCCGTCTTCGTCCGCCCACGCTTCCAGCCTCTGCGCGTCGCTCCAGACGCTTTTTTGACAGCCGTTGTCCGCATCGAAACTTCTCGAAGTTCAGCTCCAAATGAATTCTACAAAAGCGCCGCCGTCGAACAGCACCCATCTCGGGCAGTGTCGGAAAATCAGCAATCGCCCATCCCCTTCGATCCTCCAACATCCGCGACTCTTGCACGCGCCGCCGCTGAAATCTCCTCTCTACAAAACCTTCCCGGTGTACGCGCCATTCAAATCGATTTTGACGCCACCGTCAGCGAGCGTCCTTTCTACTCCGCGCTGCTCTCTGCAGTTCGGCGCAACCTACCCTCAAGCATGCCCCTTTCCATCACTGCCCTCGCCTCCTGGTGCATTGCCGATCTCTGGCTTGAAAATCTTCCTCCAGGCACTATCGACGAAGCCGTCCCCATGCTTTTCCGCCTCGGTCCCGACGCCGCGGACGTTATCACCTTCCTTCACTCCGGCAAGGAGTTCCCCGTCGCCTCCTGCCGCGGCAGCCTCGGTCTTTCCACCGATGAACGTCTTTCGAATGACTTTCTCAGCGGTCGCTTCCCCGGCGCCTCGCCTACCTGGCGCCGCAAAAGAATTTATGTTTTTTCTCGGCGCGCTCAAACCCAAACCGCCGTGAACGCAATCCTCGAGGAGTGGCATCCATGATTCATCGTATCGTCCGTGCTTCCATCACTTTCGCTCTCGTCATTGCCCTCATTCTTCCGCCTCCACCTGCTTCAGCCTGTGGCCCGTTTTTTCCGGTCACCATCTTCATTCAAACCAAGCACCCCGATCTGCCTTTCGACAAATTCGCCGCCGGCAAATTGGGCGTCCTCCAGCCAACTTATGCGCGCTCGTATCTCGTGGTTGCCTATCGCTATCTTTCCGGTCTCCCGTTCGACTCTTCCGAGCAACAGCAACTCCTGGCGCTCTGGGCCCACCGCCTCGACCGCGAAGACGAATGGCTAAAGAACAAAAATAACGCCTACCAGGCATGGCTGGAAGCCAGATACAAGTTTGGGACCGGCTCGAAACCCGCCCCGTTCAAAAAGGACAACACCTACCCCGGCTACAAATTCTCTGCGTCGGGATACTCCGTATTCGAAAACTGTGCGGAAGACGCTTTCCTGAACGCCGCCAAAACCCTCCAGGCCCGCTCCGAACAATTCGGCCAGCACAGCGAGGAAGTTCGCAGTTGGCTCGAAGCACAGGACACCGTCTTCCACAATTGCGGTGGGCCCTTCTCTGTAACTGGAAGGCTGGAACTCCCCGAAGAAGCGCCCAAGCAGTTCCCCGCTATCTTACGCGCTGACCGCGATTACCAAATCGCCGCCGCGTATTTCTATAACGGCAACTTCGGCGAGGCCGAACAAAGATTCCAGGCCATCGCAAACGATCCCTCTTCTCACTGGCAGGCAATAGCGGCCATCGTCGCGCTTCGCACCAGGCTCCGCCCGATTACCCTGAGCGAAGACACTTCGAATTCCACTAAAAAAGAACTTGCCGCAATCGACCTCGAGCTCCGCAATCTTGAAACAATCCCCTCCATGCGCTCGCTGCTGCCCGCCATCTGGCGCATGCGCGGCTTCGTAGAGTTTCGCCTCGATCCCGAAGGACGTCGTCTCGAGCTCGCCGACATCATCGAGCACGCAAAACATCCCTCCACTCTTCGCGAGGACCTCGATGATTTCACCCTGCTCTTCGCTGGTGCTTTTGGCGACGACCCCGCCCGCTCCGCACAGGCTTTCGAATCTCTACGCGCTCGGAGCCCTATGTCCGACTGGATCTTCACCTTTCAGGCTTCAGACCAATCCGCCGCCGATCACGCGCTCGCAAAGTGGAATGAGTCTCATTCCTTGCCGTGGCTCGTTGCCTGTCTTAGCAAAGCCTCTGCCAGCACTCCGAATCTTTCTGAACTTCTGGACGCTACCGCGGCAATTCCGCCCGCCTCCCCAGCCTATCTAACCGTCTCCTTCCACCGCGCCCGTCTCGAAGGGCAATCTGGCCGCGAGGACGGAGCATTGCACACCATTGAAGCCGCCTTCGCCGCCGCTCCCGATCGCGATCTCACTTCAGCGTTAAACCTCTTTACTTCCCTCCGCATGAAGTTAGCCCGCAACCTCGATGAATTTCTTCAATTCGCTCCGCGCCGCGCCGGCTTCATAACTTTCGATTATGACAATCGGGATCTTCCAGATACCGCTCCGGGTTGTATGGACGAAGGTATGGAATCGCCCGCAGCTTGCGCCGAGCGCATGTCCCCTCCTCCGCTCTTCGACTCCGATGCAGCCGCCGTACTCGCCGAAAGCGTGCCAACTCGCATCCTCGCGCAAGCTGCAGCGAGTCATCGCTTGCCCGAAAATCTGCGCCGTCAAGTGGCCGAATCCGCCTGGGTCCGCGCTATTTTGTTGAATGACGAAGCAGTCGCCCGTCAACTCGTCCCCTTGCTCTCTTCTCTCTCCCCCGATCTTGCCCCTGGACTGAAATTTGACATCGAAGCTCCCGGCTCCTCTCGCCGCTTCGCTGCAGTTTTCCTGATTCTCCATCGCCCCGAACTCCATCCTTACATTTCCGCCGGCACCGGTCGTGAAACTCCTCCAGGCCGCATCGACAACTTCCGTGCCAATTGGTGGTGTTCACTCGCCCCGCCCGCAAACGAGGCAACCGCGGGCAACTACTTTTACTATTCCCCGTACGCGCAAATAAATGGTCCGCTACGCGCCATCTACCCCAGCAAAAAACCCGACTATCCGAGGCTCCTCTCTGACGCGGAGAAAAAATCCGCCGAAACCGAGTGGGCCGCTCTCTCTCAACTCGGTGCCGCTCCCAACTGGCTCGCCAAGCAAGTCCTCGATTTCGCCAAATCCAATCCCAACGATCCCAGCGTCCCCGAAGCGCTCCATTTCGTTGTCCGCGCCACTCGCTACGGCTGCACCGACGCCAACTCCTCCCACTATTCCAAATCAGCCTTTCTCCTCCTCCATAACCGCTATCCCCACAATCCCTGGACCGACAAAACTCCCTACTGGTATTGACAATTTGAGTCCAAGTGCGAATGCGCACCAGTACGCCAGGCCCACATGGGATCGCACCGGGACGCCCCGTCCTCGCCGACCCGCCCTCCACTCCGGCCTAACGCTCCGCCTCCGGCGTCGCAGTCCTTCGTTCCGGCAATGACCGTGAGAATCGTGGCTGGCCTGCCCCAAAACATATGAATTTCGCTTGCGAAAGTTTCTTACCGGAATTGCCTCATTTCAGGGCCCTTACTTGATTAACGAGTGGTTTATGGGCAGCCACGGACTCGGGAAGGGATCGCCAGACGTCCTCCATCCTTAATATATGCAATATGCAGGTATACCGCTCGCGGTTCCCCGGGGCGAGATTCCTGGCGCTCGAGGCTGAAGGGACAACCTGAATGGGACAGTCGCGCCTAATTGAAATTCGACGCCACCTGCCGCTCACATCCCGTTGTTACTCGCAATTGGCGTACTTGCTGTCTCCACCCGGACCAGCACATTTCTCAACGTGTCTCTGGCAAATTGTTATTTCGACAGCTAGCCCACCAGCTCGTAACAATGTTACAAGCATTCAGCCTGAATGCCAGGTATTCAGGCCCTCGCTTGGCGATCTTCTTCCCACCTTTACGTCCAAGCTTGTCGGCGGGCGGGATCTTTTTTCTTCGGCAAAATTCAGAGGGTCTAGCTCTAATCTCCTGACCGTATTATGCATGACGAGCAGTCCGCCTCCACTGCACGCGACTGACATTCTTCTCGGAGCGCGATCAGCAGCACAGGATTCTTTTTATTACTTCTTGTCACTGGCATCGATAAAATTCCGAATCAACGCTACAGTCTCCGCCGGCCGCTCTTCCATTAACCAATGGCCCGAACCGGCAACCACGGCCTCCCGAACGTTGGTCGCCACGTGCCGCATGATCTCTGCCTGCAGCGAACCGAAAGACTTCTCACCCCCGACGGCCAGGACAGGCATCGGTAACTTTACTTGGTCAAAGACTTTGTTGTCCTTCGCATCTTGCGAGAACGCGGCAAACTGCGCAAACCCCGCCCTCATTCCTCCGGGCAACGCGTACGTAGCTGTGAAAGAATTCCGGGTGGCTTCGTCGGGCTTGCTGGGATCTCCTGTGAAGTCATCCCATATGCGGTCAAAATAGATTCGCTCACGGCCCGCGACCAACTTTTCCGCGTCAGGTCCATATCCATGAAAGTTAAAATGCCAAACACCGGGATTGAGAAGTAACTTCAGCCGGGCACACATGTAAGTGCGGCACTCCGCTTCAATCTCGTTCCACGGTCCGATTCCGGGAATGGGAGCATCCATGACGACTAAGCGTTCCACTTTGTCGGGATACATCGCGGCGTACGCATAAGCCACCATGTTCCCGA
>Ga0207151_1037_pt1 | contig 32546 bp, 25 predicted proteins | sample Alteio_BWMinHeat_29_FD_153523 | JGI IMG/M metagenome (GOLD analysis project Ga0207151, IMG submission 153523) | Enriched cells from forest soil in Barre Woods Harvard Forest LTER site, Petersham, Massachusetts, United States -... | ecosystem: Environmental > Terrestrial > Soil > Temperate forest >... | reverse complement strand
TCATTATTCACTCGAACAGTTGGCTTAGGAATAGGTATGGGAATTGCAGCCGGGCTAAGAATGGCAGGCTTTGGTATTTGAGTTTTAACCTCTTCCCGAGTAGGCCTAAAGAAATCCATTTCGGCTTTATCGCAGAAGATGAAATCTTTTAGGGAGTATTGTTGCAGCAGATAGAGCTTTGTCAAGGCTATCAATTCGGTTTTAAGTGTCATGATTACTCCCATTTGCAGAAACCATGCCCGAAATATAAGAGCTTTAAGAGTTAAATGCAAAAACCTACATGCCCGTGCCCGTGTGCGTGCCCGTGCCCGAAATATAAGAGCTTTAAGGCTTAAGCATTATTTGCAAAAGCCTACGTGCCCGTGCCCGAAAAAACCAAGCAGTTCCTGTTCTAAATTTTTCAGAATTTTGCAATTTTTAATACACTTCATACATTCTCTCTCGCTTATTTCGGGCACGGGCACGGGCACGCACACGGGCACGTAGGCTTTTGCAGTTATCTCTTATCCAAAGGGCACGTAGGCTTTTGCAGTTATCTCTTATCCAGTTCACGAATTTTGGTTGTGATCACTTCTGCCAGATGAGGAAACCCCCTCTCCGTATACCGTTGCACAAGAAAACTCTCAAGAGTGTTCTGCTTTTTCGGAAACATCTTTTTTAGCAATCCATGCACAAAACGTTTGTTATATAGGTCATCCAGCTGTTCTTGATGTCTCAAAACAAAAAAGAGCACATTCTCATCTTCGCGATATTCCCAGATCCCCTTCTCAATTAGCTTGGTTAATCTCTGGATCGATTTTGTCAAACGCTTCATTAAAAGCTTCCAAGACCCCACCTTCCCATGTTGTGGATGGGGTTTTAAAACATCTAGTAGCTGCTGGCTAATCCACCACGCTTGATGTGCCTCCTGATGCATGCCTATACAGTTTTGCTGCGATTCCAGATCTTGGCAAAGCAAGGCGCAATAATGCTTTAGTTTCGTTAAAGAGCCTTCTTGCACCCATGAAACAACAGGCAGATGTCCTTGCGTAGAACCGACTAAACCTGTCAAAGGCTCCACTAACATACCTACATCTCCATTCACCTGCCCAACAAGATCACTAAGCAGTCGAAACGTGGAATGAGTGGTGATCAGCTCTGATAAAATAAATTGGAAAAGAAGATGTTTTTGCTGAAAATAAGGTGTAGAGTAGGCTTTTGCTTCTGTCAAGAGTTCAGTCCTGGAAATTTCAACCTAGAAACGGCAATTGAAGGCGATAAATTGACGCAATCTTTTGAGCCATAATCATTTGCGATGGGGGTCGCCTTCACCTTTTGGGAATGGTCGACCCCCATCGCAAATGATCCTGACTCAAAATCTTGCATCACTTTATCACCTTGAATTGCCGTTTCTAGGTTCAACCAAAGACAAGATAACCAGTCAGATAAAAAAAAGTGAAGAACTTTTTAAATAATGAAGGAAAGTTCCCATCTAGACTTGAGAACACGTACCAAACATTTTTCTCTTAAAATTATTTCTCTTTTCACCTCTTTGCCGAAAACAATTGAAGAGCCTCTCGAGCGCGATCCAATGCAGAATTTATTGCCAAAATTGAACTAGGGGTTCAAGAGCTTGACGGAAGAACGCTAAATCAAAACCTTAAAATTTCGAAGGATGAAAAAAAACCTTCATCCTTCATCCTTTAGCCTTCATCCTTTTCAAGCAGCCTCTTGCGAGGCTGCTTGTATACTATTTCTTCCAAGGATTGTTTTTGGAAGGATTTTGTTGTGGTCTTTGTTGTTGTGGATTGCTTTTTTCTTGGTTTGGATTTTTTGGTTGTTGCTGTTTTTTGTCCATTTTTTACTCCTTATAAGGTTATGGCTTTACACCTCTTCTCTATTGCATCATCTTAATCTTATGTCAACAGAAATATTGTTCTTTCTTTTTTAATACGTTTTGGATATGATTTTCCTCTATGATGAAAGCTTTAGTTAAAAAAACTCCTGCCCCGGGTCTTTCCCTTGAAAAAGTCCCCATCCCCTCGATAGGAGACGACGATGTCCTGATAAAAATTCGCAAATCGGCAATCTGCGGCACAGATGTGCATATCTACAAATGGGATGCCTGGGCCCAAAAAACTATCCCGGTCCCCATGACGGTCGGCCATGAATTTATGGGCGAAATCGTCAAACTGGGCAAAAATGTCAAAGGCCTTCAAGTCGGCAACCGCGTCTGCGGCGAGGGCCACCTGGTATGCAACACTTGTCCCCCCTGCCGCAAAGGCAAAAAACATCTTTGCATGAATACGATCGGCGTGGGTGTCAAACGTCCGGGCAGCTTTGCCGAATTCCTCAGCCTTCCTGCCGAAAACGTCTTTGTCCTGCCTTCAAGCGTCCCTGATGATATCGCTGCGCTATTTGATCCTTACGGCAACGCTGTGCACACGGCTCTCTCATTCCCCCTGGCTGCCGAAGATGTGTTGATCACCGGCGCAGGCCCGATCGGTATTATGGCTGCTGCCATTGCCAAACATGCGGGTGCGCGCAATGTGGTCATTACAGACATCAATGAGTATCGCCTCAATCTCGCCCACAAAATGGGAGCCACCTGCACCATCAATGTGGCACAACAATCCCTGACAGAAGTGGCTCGAAAGATTGGCGTCACGCATGGTTTCACAGTTGGCCTCGAGATGTCAGGCAGTCCAAAAGGCCTCTCAAGCATGCTAGAAGCGATGCAGCCCGGCGGAAAAATCGCTTTACTTGGAATTTTGCCTCCAAACACCATTATCGACTGGGATCTTGTCATTTTCAAAATGTTGGAGCTAAAAGGCATCTACGGCCGCGAGATTTTCAACACCTGGTATCAGATGGTGCATCTGCTCGAAGGCGGCCTTAACTTAGAGCCTGTCATCACGCATCAGTTCCCTATCGACGATTATGAAAAGGGGTTCGAAGCGATGATTTCAGGGCAATCCGGCAAAGTTATTTTAGATTGGTGAGGTTATTTATGGGAGTTGGTGCTTTAGAACATTATAATTATCGATTTAAGAATGGTTGGACTAGTGGCTATATTTTCCCTGGAGATTATAGAATGATAACCAATCCAACAAGCCACTTCTTTGAAAATGACCCTGGCATCCGCCATCATAGTCGCATTGTTGCCGTAGTCCTTTACGTGTTATCATTTGTGCGACTTTCTTCAGGAATCATTACGATCAACATTAAAGAACGTGTTACATATGTCAAAAATGATGAAATCAGAACTATCGACAAGGTTAGAAAAGTTTATTTGAATGCCCAAAGTTGTACAGCTTGGATTGAAGCCCGAAAGAAAGTTGAATTTCAATTTACGCGTCAGGCTGAAGGTAATCTAGGTTATACCGCCGAACAGATAAAGGAACGTACCGAACGTAAAGTAGCTTTTGAAAAATTAGATATTCAAAATCAGCTTAAATACCTTATTGATCATTACCACACAATTGCATGTGCTGCACATGAACAAATGGGCACGCCATTTTCGATCATAATCGAAACAATTATGACCCATGTGCAAGTAGCAAAAAACCGCATTGATCAAATTTTTGAAGAAGTGACTAAGCCCTTCCACCAAGTTTTTTTAAACCAACTTTTATCTAAACCCTCTATTCTTAAGATTCCAGATCGCGCTGCTTCCGCTCTTGTAACACAACTGAAAGGTATAGCAGACGTCGGTGATTGGCCAGTTTTAGGGTCGAAACAAAATTTAATCTTACGCAAATATCCTCTTGACCTCCGAAAAATTGTTATTCAAGGCGTTGTACATATACTCCTACGTCCTGAAAGAGAAGCAGAAAGAAAAGCTGCTCGAGACTATACTCCGCCCGAATTAGAACACCACTTCTATCGGGTTGAAAAAGGTTATTTGAGCAATACTGTTTATTTTGGAGATTTTAGAATTCCTGGGAACGCAAACAAGCGCTATTTCCTTAATGATAGAGGCGTAAGATGTCATTCAAAAATTGTCGCGTTCGTCTTGGAGCTCCTCTCTTACCTTCGAATAACTTCCGGAATTGTTGTATTAGATGTCAGAAAACGCTATTTAGATAAGAGTGGTCACACACCCGTTTATCGTATAATAGATAAGGGTGAATTGTATCTGAATGCAGGTAATTGGAAACGATGGATGGCTCAACGTGTTCGAGAAGAATTTGATCTTGTGTTGCCGGAGACAGACTATAACCACCAGCCCGGTTTGCTTGAACAAGTAAAAGAAAGGCGCGATAAATTCGAGAATATGAGTGACGAATCACAAATTCGTGAACTTATTGAATGCTACCGTACTGTGAGCTACCGCCCAGATCCAAATAAAAACCTCATGTCCCATCTAGTTCTAACAACTCTGGGATCCATGTGTGAATTCTTAAACAAACTCAAAGATGAACTCACCAGCGCTAAACCAGAAGACCTCACTCCTCTTGAGGTAGAAGTCTGGAACAAAATGCTAACACTCAAACATCAAGAGATTGATGGTATCATAAGTGTTATCGGTCATCTCATTGCAGACCTAGTTGAAACTCCTACGCATACCCTATACGACCGATTGACTGATCCCCTAGAGTGGCGTCCTTTACAAGATAAAGATGGAACACAGGTCATAAAGTGTCCGCATCAAGTCTGGTATGTTCTTTGTTCTGAAATATCGGAGAGACTCAAACATGCCCCAGCTACATAAAGAAACGATTTCTAAACTGACGAAGCTGTCCCGCATCGATTGCAGCGAAGAGGAGCAAGAAAAGTTGCTTGCAGACTTAAAACGTATTCTGAACTACATCGACCAGCTTCAAGAGATCAACACCGACAACGTTACTCCCTGCGACCATGTGCTTGCTGATATGCTCAATGTGATGCGCGAAGATGTTGTCGGCCCCACAATGCCGCGTGAGACCTTTTTAAATAACGCCCCTTCCCATGTCGGCGGCCTGATCCGCGTCCCACCTGTTCTAAAAAATGGAACCTAATATGCACACTCTCTCTGCTATCGATCTGCGCAACAAATTCATTCAGGGTGATCTCACAGCGGTCGAAATTACAAATCATTTCCTGGCACGCATCGATCGCTATAATCAAGACCTAGGAGCTTTCCTGGCTGTGTTCCATGAACGCGCTCTTCAAAAAGCCAAAAATTTGGATGAGAAACGGCGCAAAGGCGAGAAGCTGGGCAAACTGGCTGCGATTCCTATCGCCCTCAAAGACAATATCCATGTTGCCGGAGAAATCAGCACCTGCGGCTCACAATTTCTGCTCAACTACCGCGCACCGTTCGACGCCACTGTCACACGTCTCATCGAAGCGGAAGATGGCATCATCATCGGCAAAACCAACATGGATGAATTTGCGATGGGCTCATCGACAGAGAACTCCTCGATCCAAAAAACTTTTAATCCCTGGAATCTAAAATGTTCTCCAGGTGGCTCCTCAGGGGGCTCAGCAGCCGCAGTGGCGGCGCGTCTCTGTCCGCTGGCCTTAGGCAGTGACACTGGCGGCTCCATCCGCCAACCGGCTTCGCTCTGCGGCATCGTGGGCTTCAAGCCTACGTATGGAAGAGTTTCGCGTTACGGCTTGGTGGCTTACGGCTCCTCACTGGACCAAATTGGCCCTCTAGCTACCTCTACAGCGGATGCTGCGCTCCTTGTCGAAGTGATCGGCCAGCATTGCGACAAAGACTCTACAAGCTTGCCTATGCCGGGAGAAACTTACCCCTTACAGGAACGCGTTGCAGGCATGCGCTTTGGCGTTCCCAGACAATTCATTGAAGGCTTGGCAGCTGATCAGCAACAGATTTTCAACAATTCGCTAGAGACCTTAAAAAGCCTTGGAGGCACCATTGTCGATGTAGATCTTAGCAGTTGCAAATATGCGATCGCTGTTTACTACATCCTCGCCACGGCAGAAGCCTCCACAAACCTGGCACGCTTCGACGGCATTCGCTATGGAAAACGTTCTGCCCGCGCTAAAACTCTGGACGAAGTGTACGAGCTCTCCAAAGAGGAAGGTTTTGGCCCTGAAGTCAAACGCCGTATTCTTCTGGGGACCTTTGTGCTTTCTGCGGGCTATCAAGATGCCTACTACAAAAAAGCGCAAAAGGTGCGCACCTTGCTCTTGCAAGAGTTTAAAAAAGCGTTCGAAAAGTGCCATCTAGTGGTTTCTCCTGCTGCAGTGAATGGCGCTTTTGAGATCGGAGCGATCAAAGATCCCCTACAGATGTACCTGGAAGATATCTACACCATTCCTAGCAATCTGGTAGGCATCCCCGCGATCAGTGTTCCCAGCGCATTCACCAAAGACAATAAGCCTGTCGGCCTTCAGTTCATGGGCCCGCAAAAGCAGGAAGCGCACATTTTCCCTACTGCCCACGCCTTCGAATTAGCAAATGGGTCCAGCAAAAAAATCCCTCCTCTCTATCAGGAGAACCTCGCATGACACAACAATGGGAACCGGTCATCGGCCTAGAAATTCACGCCGAACTCAACACGAAATCCAAGCTTTTTAGCGTCGCTCCCAATCGCTTCGGAGATGAGCCCAACACTAATATCACAGAAGTGTGCACAGGTCAACCTGGCGCCCTGCCTGTCTTAAACAAGGAAGCCGTACGCAAAGCTGTGCAGTTCGGGTGCGCCATCAATGCCAATGTGGCAAAATTCAGCAAATTTGACCGCAAATCCTATTTTTATCCGGATAGTCCACGCAACTTTCAGATTACTCAATATGAGCAACCCATCGTTCTCGGAGGCACTATCATCGCCGAAGTCGAAGGTGTAGAAAAGTCTTTCGCCGTCAATCGCGTACATCTTGAAGATGATGCAGGCATGCTCAAACATTTCACAAACTTTGCGGGCGTCGACTACAATCGGGCCGGCGTGCCTCTCATCGAAATCGTCTCTGAACCCTGCCTACACAATGCTAAAGAGGCCGTGGCGTACGCCATGGCGGTGCGTGCGATTTTGCAATATCTCGATGCGTCCGATTGCAACATGGAGGAGGGCTCGCTGCGTTTCGATGCTAATATCTCCATCCGCCCAAAAGGGGAAACGGGTTTGCGCAACAAAATCGAAATCAAGAACATGAACTCTTTTTCGAATCTGCAATTAGCCATTGAAGCCGAGATCAAACGCCAGGCGCAAGAGTACACACAAAAATCCCATCTGCCTCCAAACGAGGTGATCAAGCAGGCGACCTTCCGTTGGGATCCGGAGAGCAAGCAGCCTGTCCTTATGCGTACCAAAGAGTATGCCGAAGATTACCGCTATTTCCCAGAACCCGATCTTGTTCCCATTGTTTTGACCGATGCCTACATCAACCAGATCCGCGCCACCCTTCCCGAACTTCCTCTGCAGCGCTTACGACGCTATATTTCCCAACTCTCCCTTGCCCCCGATGCAGCGTTTTTCCTTACCAGCGACAAGCTGCTGGCAGACTATTTTGAGGAAGGCCTAAAAACTTGTTCTAACGCCCGAAATCTGTGCAACTGGATCATCGTGGAGTTTGCCGGGAGACTCAAAGATACCGGCAAAACGATTCTTACTTGCGGCATCACTCCTCACCAAATCGCCAAGCTTGTTAACCTCATCGATAAAGGAACCATTACCGGAAGAATTGCTAAATCGATCGCGGACGATATGTTAGCCGACCCCACCCTAGATTGTGAACAGATTATTGCAGGCAACCCCGACTATCAGCCTGTCCACGACAGCGCTGAAATTGCACAATTAGTGGATCAAGTTTTAGCCAGCAATCCTCAATCCATAGCCGATTTCAAAGCGGGCCGCGACAGAGCTTTTGCTTTTCTTGTCGGCCAAGTGATGAAACTGTCTCGTGGTAAAGCCTCTCCCGCCGTGGTTAACGATCTCCTAAAGGAAAGGCTGAAGGCTAAAGGAAAGGATGAAGGCTAAAGGATGAAGGCTAAAGGAAAGGATGAAGGCTAAAGGAAAGGATGAAGGATGAAGGATGAAGGAAAGTGTCTTGCTAAATACGTGAATTCCTTTTCTAGCATTAAGGTTGAAAAAGCAACTAAGGGTTAGTAGGTGATTGTTTTCATCCTTCATCCTTTAGCCTTCATCCTTTCCTTTAGCCTTCATCCTTTAGCCTTCATCCTTTCCTTTAGCCTTCATCCTTTAGCCTTCATCCTTTCCTTTAGCCTTCAGCCTTCTCTAATGAGCATCTTCTTAGCTTCTTCTGCCTGACGATGCAGGTCTCCTTCGGAGTATTCAAGGGCCAACTCAATGGCCTGAAGAGCGCTAGCTCGGTCATGAATCGCAAACAGACATTTTGCTAAATAAAAATAAGGGATCGGATTTTCTATCTCACAAATCGCCGCCATCTCATAGGCATCGATCGCTAATTCATACTCTTCACAGCGTTGTGTGGCAGCTCCCAGCCCTATCCAATAGTCATAATGCCCGGAATCCAGTGTCACAAGAAACAGAAACGCATCCGCGGCTTCCTCATATTGCTTTTCATCATATAGCACACAGGCTGTACGGTAGAATTCATCCATCACAGCGTTGGAAAAACCCAAAAGTTCTCTCGGCGGTGTCCCCTGTTTGAGTTTAGAATGCAACCACTCTTTATCCTCTAAACTCTTACAAATTGCAGGAGAAATTTCAAATTTAGACAACATTAACTATTTTCCTTTTTTGGGTTGATTTTTCCCCATTTTTTGACTATATTAATCCCTTAAACCTAAAAACGGCGGTTGAATCGAGCCACAAGGTGCAAGATTTTGAGTCAGAATCACTTGAAATGGGGGCCGAACATTCCCAAAAGGTGAAGGCGGCCCCCATTTCAAGCGATTATGGCTCAAAAGATTGTGCTTTTTGGCCGATGTAAACCGCTGTTTTAGGTTAAACCTAGGAGGTTTTCATGTCATTGTATGCATTGTCCGGATGTACAGGTCGCTGCTGGCAACAGATGTCAAAGATCGGAACAGGTGTCAAGACAATTTTTAAATCGCTTGCTCAGTTCATCCTTATTAGCGCTGCTTATAATGTTAATCCTCTTCCTGTACTAATTACTGCTGCTGTATCTATAAAGTATTCCAATGAAATAAATGATTTTTTTAAAGCTAAACTGTTACCCCTTTTAAATAATCCTTGGAAAACTACAGCAGGCACTGTCTGGGCTATGTATTTATCCCCCCATGTGACAATTCTCGCTGGCTGTATAGGTTATACCGCTCATACTTTTTCTTCTTTAAGAAATTAATTGTCTAGATTTCGAAATTCGTGTATAATACATAAACAATTCTTTTTGTTTTTATATGGTATACGAATTTTTTAGTTATCTTGAAGCTTTTGAAGACCTTCTTTGGGGCTATGTGGGTGTCCCTCTCCTCATTTTTGTGGGACTAGTGCTGACGTTCCGTTCGCAATTTTTTCAGATTCGCAAACTGCCGTACGTTATTAAACTCTTTTTTTCCTTATTTAGTATTCGCGAAGGAAATGAGCGCGGCGTTCATCCTCTCAAAGCATTCTTTGCCAGCGTAGGCGGCTGCGTGGGTGTGGGTAATATCGCTGCGGTCTGTACAGCGGTGCAGATCGGCGGCCCCGGCGCACTGTTATGGTTATGGATCACAGCCATTGTGGGGATGATGATCAAGTATGGCGAGGTATTTCTAGGACTAAAGTATCGCATTCCGAATGAACAGGGCGGCTACAATGGCGGTCCGATGTACTATCTACAGCGGGTGTTCAAATCGCGCTGGGTGCCGAGCATCGTCTGCTTGCTACTGTGTATCTACGGTGTGGAAGTGTATCAATTCAGTATTGTGGTCGACAGCATTGTGCAGAACTGGCATTTCAATCCTTATCTCGTGGTGTTCGGCCTTCTGGGTTTAGTGCTTTTCGCCGGAATGGGCGGTATTAGGCGTGTCGGCAATATAGCCAGTGCGATCATTCCGCTGTTTGTCCTGCTCTATATAGGAATGGGGGCTTGGGTTCTGATCAACAATCTGTCCGTGCTGCCTTCCGTCTTTCAATTAGTATTGGACTCGGCTTTCACAGGAACGGCGGCTATTGGGGGCTTTGTCGGCAGCAGCTTGATGATGACCATCTCGCAGGGAGTGCGCCGCGGCTGTTATACAGGGGATCTAGGCGTGGGGTACGCCTCTGTGATCCATAGCGAAAGCAGCATGAAAGTGCCTCAGGAGCAGGCTGCATTGGCGATCTTCGACATCTTCCTCGACACCTTTATCATCTGCACCACAACGATTCTGATCGTTTTGGTGGATGGAGCGTGGCATGAGCCGATCGAGGCTGGTCTGATGGTGCAGACCGTTCTAAGCCGCTACTTCCCTTATATGCATTTCTTTATGCCGCTCTTTATATTCTTGTTGGGCTACTCGACCATCAATGCGTATTTCTGCGTGGGCCTGAAATGCTCTGAGTTCCTCTCACCGCGTTATGGACGCAGGCTGTACTACACCTATGCAGCCTTTTCGCTGGTGATTTTTGCCTTTACCGGCACCAATCAGGCACAGACCGTGATGACCATTGCCAACGGCTTGCTGCTGGTGATCAACTGCTGCGGCATCTACCTGATGCGCAAAGAGATAGAGTTTACTCTTCCCGATTACGTGAACGAGCCTGTTCCTGTAAGCAAATCATAAGAAAAAAAACTTCCCTTTGGTGGGACTAAAAAACGGGTGAAATAGTGTGAATTTGCCGTCATAATTGGCATTTTACATTGAAATGCCATTTCCGCTAGCATTTTTTCACTATATATCCTCTAATCCTAGGATTTGCACGCCTTTGACTTGCACCGCAGCTGCGCCCATTCTGACACCATATTCCGCGCATTTGATCAGGGGACAATCTTGCAAGTAACCGTGTAGGAAACCGCTAGCGAAAAGATCCCCTGCCCCAGTAGTGTCAACAGGCACTTCAACAACTGGAGTTGCAGGATGGTGCAGCTGATGCTTACCGTAAGCAGCATAGCATCCTTCTTTGCCCATTAATACCACCACAATTTCGCAAAGGTCCCGCAAGATATCTCCACCCTTAATAGGGTCTAATTTAGTGAGACTAAAAATTTCATCCTTATTTGCGAACAGGATGTCGATATAACGGGTCAGATAGTGAATGATACGTTCTTTGTGATTCTCGACCATTTCAAAACTGCCCAGATCAAACGAAATTTTCGCACCCGCAGATCGGGCAAGCTCCATTGCGCGTTCAGCTACAGAAGAGTTCAATAAATTATACCCTTCCATATGAAGCAACTTTATGCCGGTGAACATCTCCGGCTTAAGGTCATTGACAGATAGTTCAACGCTTGCGCCCAAAAATGAGCGCATTGTGCGTTCCTTATCGGGTGTAATGAGACATAACACTTGTGCTGTAGGGGTCGCTGTGGGAAGAAGAAAGTTCGTTCGCACTCCTTCTGCAGCCATGCCCTCGATAAATTTTCGACCAGCTGCATCATGGCCAATTCTACCTAAAAAAGCGCACGGATGTCCAAATTTCGCCAAGCCTCTAATCGTATTAGCGCCACTGCCTCCAAGAAATTGCACAGCATCCTTCTCACAATTGTTTAAGATGAAATGCAAAGTTTTTTCATCGATGGGAATCATCCCACCTTTTCTTCCCGGAAGGGAGACCACAAATTCTTCGCTGACTTCAACGATGATGTCGATGATAGGTGCGCCGACACCAAGTACTTCAACGGCACTCATGCGCGAGAACGCAGATACATTTGTTTGAGATATTTCCTGGACCTGGTGGCTAAGTCTTTAGCCTGCGGGATGGTGAGAAGCTTCGCTACATAGCGTCGATTGGCATAGATATAGTCCAAACCGGAAAATAGAGTATAGACTCCTGCTACTGAAACAATCCAAGTACTCACAAGCTGCAAAGTTGCGGTTTGTATTTCGCCTTGCGAATGAGGAATCATCAATAGGATGATCGCCAAAGCTGCCAAAGCTTGAATCACGGCTTTGATTTTTCCGCTCAAGCGTGCCGCCAAAGCAAAGCCTCGCAAAGCACAAACAGTACGCAAAGTGCTCACCGATGAATCGCGGTAAAGAAAAATAAAAATGAGAAATACCGGAAGGCTCACTGGAGGTTGAGTGAAGGCCAGAAATACCGTGATGCGCGAAATGCTATCCGCCATAGGATCTAAAATTTTTCCTAGATCAGTGACTTGATTATATTTTCGTGCCAGATAGCCGTCACAAGCATCTGAAAGCTCTGAGATCGCCAGGAGAGCTAATAACAGGTAAGGCAGAACAATCGGAGAAATTCCCAAGGCCTCGTGCGCCGTATAGCTCAATAAAAAAATAGGGCTTATTAACAGCCGCAACAAAGTGAGGTAATTAGCTATAGTCATGGAAGCAAGGGTAAAGGATAATGGTTAAAGTGTAAAGTCCCTTTTCGTGAATGTCCCTTTTCGTGAATGATGCAATCACCTCATTTACACCTGGACTAATGCTGCGAAGGAGAAGGATCTTTAGGAAACTTTCCCTCGATTTGCTTGCTGTCGTCTTATAATAGGCAAAGTGTTCTCCACCTATGTGCGTGCAGTAGTTATTTTTATGTTGATGCTTGGCTCCTGTATCGTCAGTACGGATATGGGGAGCTTCTTCAATCCCGACCGCTAATATTGTTTCACTTACCTACTGATATGCGGTTGATTCACTCATGAGGATATTATGAACTTTGGCAGAAGCAGATTGCCAAGTTATAGTACCATAATTTTTTAGGACATACGCGCATGCGTTTTTATCGATAAATAATCATCCGCAAATCGACTCTTTCGCCATTCGCAGATTGATTTTTATTTCAAAAAAAAGGGGACTATACAGCCAGTATCCACCGTCATTGTACAAAAAAGTAGGCTTTCTGCAATTCATCTTGATTTTTTATGTGAGATATTCAAGAATGAATATAAAGAGCATCAAGAAATGACAAAACCTCTCGAAGAACGGAAATATAACGCCTATCTAAAAACCGTCGGATGGAAGCTCGTAAAAGGCTCTATTGATTTTGTTTTAGAAGACGAAAAAGGAAATTACCCTGTTCTATTAAGGTCCTTCACGGAAAAGGAAGAAAAAGAGAAGTGTGCCCGAGAAGCATTTCTAAAACTGAAAAAGAATTTAAAGTAAGAGGTTGGAAATGGCCACCACAAAAGAAATCAAAGAACATTTAGCAATTGCCCTTAATGAAATTGGTGAAATAGTTCCATGGTTCGACGACGAATTCAAAGTTTGGGTGTTTAGTCATCCTAATTATCCTGTTGAGTGTGATGGTAAAACGCCCAAAGAAGTTATTAAAAATTATCCGAAATATCTCAAAGATTTTATTAAGTATCGGCTAGATGATCGTTTAGCTCCTCACAAGGAGAAAATTACAAAAGGGCATGGCGGAAAGCGAGAAGGCGCAGGAAGGCCAAAAGGATCAACAAAGGAAACGAAAATCGCTGTTTATCTTCCTGAGAATTTAGGCAATTGGATCAAAATACCCGCTAACTTACAACAAGTTCAAGAACTTAGGCATAAATCTATTTGATTGATATTTTTTTAGCCTTCAGCTCTTCTTTGAACCAAGCCAAAAAAGGATAGCAACACCCAAACAAGATTTGGATTTGATCAAACAAAGATTAAAATGGGCAGAGGCTCTTCATAAGGAAAAGGCAGAGATGCAACACCGTGACTCGCTAATTACTTTCCTTCATCCTTTAGCCTTCATCCTTTCCTCCCGTGTTCATCCTTTCTTAATTAGTGCATTACTTGGAAGACGCAGATCGATCACCAGGGTAGGTAGAGAAATCACTGTCTGTCCAGGCTGCACTGTGGGCACGGAAAGAGTCTCCATAAGGTATTTGCGCAGGACCACATAGTTTGCTAAGGCTTGCTGATACTCCCCAATGCCCAGACGAAGAACATGCAAGGTTTTTAGAAGAACGGCCTCCTTCTCCCATTGATTTTCCACAATTAATACAATTTCCCTCTGGCCCCACCTAGGGTCATCTATTCTCGACACATCGATGCGCCTTATGGCACTTGAAGCCATACCACAATGCGAATGAAGATACCGTAAAAGAAAAAAAGCCAATTCAACTTTCTTGCCTGTCAAACGTGTCCCCCAGAGGTTGGCCTTCTCCCCCATTCCTAAGTAGACTTCAGGCAGTTTTTTAGGAGTGAAAAAAGGCTTAAAAGGAAATAAATACCCCTCCTCATCTAAAGCGGTATTGGTGTAATCGAGCAGAAACGCGATGGGTTGACGTGGAAGATAATCCACATGGATGGTCCCGGGTCGTATGCGGCTGACAGACGCTTCCCTAATTAATGGGTTAGCCAGAAGGCGATCTCTACCTTTTCTGGTATCGAATGCATACAGATTGGTGGGTCGGTCCATGGATAACTCCAAAAGCTCAGCTAAATACTTTGTTTGCAGCATCTCCTGAGAAGGACTTGTTTGCACGATAGCAACAATGCGAAAAGCATTGTCTTGGCGATAGCGTCGATTCAAATATTGGTAATAGAAAAAAGGGACGCCGACAACGATCGCTATGATCAAAACCGAAGATAGCAGCCAGGTCAACGCCTCCCGGCGTGATAAAACAGATCTCTCTTTAGACATTCACAGATAACCGACTTTGCATGCGATGACGGTGTAAACCCAAAATGATCAACTTGTTCACAAGTTCAGCATTTTTTCCGCAATGGGCTTCCCAAACAAGCGGGTATTGGCTTGTAGGGGTGCATCCAGGGATGGGGTTTACTTCGTTAAACCAAAAAATATTGTCACTATCCAGAAAGAAATCTATACGCGCAAACCCTTTGCAACCTACGGCTCGATACACTTTTTCCGCTAATTGCATGCCTTCAATTTTAAGATTCTCCGGAAGTTTGGCAACGGCCTCAATATCGAGAGCGTGAGCGCCATATTTGCTCCTATAATCCAAAAATTGCCCTCCTGTATGCACTTCCGCAGGAGGAAACACGCTCACCCTTTCATTGCCCATCAAGGCAAACTCCAACTCCCGACAACGAATTCCCTTCTCCACTAAGACTAGAGAGTCCACTTGAAAGACTTGGTCGATAGCTTTTTCGAGTTGCTGGGCTTGCTCTACTTTTGTCACAGCTAAACTGGAACCGAGATGACTAGGCTTTACAAACAAGGGATAAGCTAGCTCTGTTTCTATTTTTGCAAATAACTGCTCTTTGCTGCTTTTCCACTCATGCTCCGTAAATGAGATAAAGGGCAGGATTCTCACCCCGGCTGACTCTGCTATTCTCTTGGTGATGACCTTGTCCATGCAGATAGCAGCAGAGCGGAAATCACAGCCTACATACGGTTTTCCGAGGATTTCGAAAAATCCCTGCATGGTCCCATCTTCGCCATAGGTGCCATGCAAAATGGGAAATAGGATGTCGCACTGCAACAGCTGCTCCAGAACATTGCTGGAAAGCAATTGATTGCCTTCCGACATTTTTAACCGCTCTTTGATGTTGTCACCTGTTATCCAATGGCCCTGTTTTGTAATTCCAAACTGCGCAACATCGTAACAGGATTGACTTAACCCCTTGGAGATATACTCGGAAGAGGAAAGAGACACATCATGTTCGACAGAACGGCCTCCATAAATTAAGCCTACTTTTATTTTTTTAATCGATTGTTTGCTCAAACGAACGACCAAATCGCCACCCAACTTTGTAATATCTCCTGCTCCTACTGTCACGACAACATCGTGGGGCCGCAAAGTGGGGAAAAGTTGGTTCTCAAGATCTAGCCTGGAGGCATATTTTACAGGAAGAGAAGGTGACGCTAAGCGAATTTCTTCGAGAACTTTTTGAGCAGACACTCCGGCTATCGGCTTTTCACCCGCTCCAAAAATATCAGTGATCCAAAGTTCGTCCACTTCATCAAAAATCCCCCCAAAAGTGCCCAAACAATCTTGTGTGCGGCTGTAGCGGTGTGGTTGATATAGGGCGATTAACCTGCGCTCCTCGATGGCCTCGCGTAACCCTTTGAGAGTAGTGGCAATCTCCGTGGGGTGATGGGCATAATCATCAATGATTAATACATTTTGCACTTCACCTTTGACATCGCAGCGCCTGCCTACTCCGCCAAAATTTTCAAGAGCTTTGCGAATGTCGTTTTCAGAAACACCCAGAGTAATCGCCATTCCAAAAACAGACAAAGCGTTCAGAACATTGTGTGGACCTATCAGAGCGACCTTGATGTCGCGAAATTGCTTTCCTTGAAAATCGACATCGAAGCAAAGATGCCATTTTTGCTGGCGTATATTTGATGCGCGCAATCCGCAATCGGCAGAGAATCCATATGAAATTCCGGCCGGCTTAAGCGTTGTCAAGCGCTCATCTTCTCCACACCAAAAAAGGTGTTTTGACGAAGAAACCTGCTTACAGAATGTTCCAAAGGCATCAATAAGCGCTGATTCTGTCAGAAAATGATTCATGTGATCCAGATCAATATTGGTCACAATGGCCGCAAAAGGATGGTACTTTAAGAAAGTGCCATCGCTTTCATCCGCTTCGGCCACAAAGAATTCTCCGGCACCCGGCGCGGCATTTGTGTTATATTGTTTGACGATGCCACCCACAGCATAGCTGGGGTCAAATCCGGCTTCATGCAAAACTACTGAAAGCAAGGCAGTTACCGTTGTTTTGCCATGTGTGCCGGCCACTGCGATTGACTTATGACCTTGCATCAAGTGGGCTAACAAATCTGACCGATGCATCATAGGACATTTTAAGGAAAGGGCGGCTTTATACTCGGGATTGTCCGAATTTACCCCTGTGGTATATACCACGGTGCTGTCAGCAGAAATATTGGATGAGGAGTGACCAATGAAAACTTCAGCTCCGCCTTTTTTTAAGCCTTCTGTCACATAACTTTCCGCCTGGTCGCTTCCTGTCACTTTCACTTTTTTCTTCATCAGAATCCGCGCAAGACCGCTCATTCCAATTCCACCAATTCCGATAAAATGACACTGTTTCATATTGAGATCCTTATCATGCGGCAGATGACATCTGCCAATTGTGGTGTTTTGCAACTACATTTATAATTTTGTAAAGCTTGCTTCATCTCAGATAAAACTTTTCCGTCCTCGTTAAGCCAGTCTGACAAAATCTCTGCAAGGCTGTGGGGGGTTAGATCCCTTTCACGCGCACGCATTCCGCCTCCAATGTGATCCACTACGAAATCGGCATTGAACTCTTGGTGATTGTCGATAGCTTGAGGAAAAGGAATGTATAGGGCAGGGACCTGAAATTCTATGGCTTCGGCTATAGTGCCGGCTCCTGAACGGCAAATGGCCAAGTCTGCCGCTTGCCACGCAAGATCCATCCGATTTTCGAAGGGCTTCACACAGTATTTTAGAGGCAATTTTGAATATTCTTGTTCGAGAAAGTCAGCATTAGCTTTATCTCCTGCAACGTGCAAAATCTGTAAACGGCCTGCGACTGAAGGCAATGCCTGCAGAACAGCTCTATTAATCGCATGAGCCCCTTGGGACCCTCCAAAAACCAATAATGTTTTCTTATTGGGGTCCAGTTGAAAGTATTGAAGCGCTTCACTCTGTTTCACTTGACCGAATTGATACCCTTTCCTAAGCGGCATCGCGATGTGCTCTTTTTTTCCTGACAGCTTTGTGTCCGGGAAATGAACTCCTGTTAAGGAAACATAGGGAGCAAACAGCTTATTCACACGCCCGGGAATGCGATTAGCCTCATGAAGCAGAATAGGGATTCCCTTCATTTTGGCTGCGATAAGCATAGGGAGTGTGTAGTAGCTGCCAAAGCCTACAACTAGGTCTGGGCGGAATTTTTTGATAATTTTGGAACTTTGACGGATTCCTCTGCCAATTTTAAATACTCCTGAAATGGCTCTAAAAGGCCTTTTTAAGGAAAAAGTTCCGCAGGACACTTCCTCGAAGGGAAAAGAATTTTGTGAGAAATATCGATTGTTTTTAAGCCCGCCGCCTACAAAGAGGAGTTCGCAATCGGGGAGATCGTGCGCCAAGGCAACTGCAGGGTAGATGTGTCCTCCAGTACCTCCGACAGTAATTAGGATCCTCTTTTTCATAAAGATGTATTGTACTCATTGCGATGAAAAGTAAAAAGGTAAAATTCCAAAAGCCTATAGACCTATGCCGAAATCAAAAGTTTCAATTATACTAAGTATTATTTTCATGTTTACAAATAAGTATGAAATCGATACAATTTGTATCTATGACACAAAATTTAAAAGAAATTTCAAGCTTTCCTTACTTATATCTCGAAGTCGAAGGCGCCAAAAATTCGCGCATTAGAATTCACCCCTCCTATACCACTGTACTCATAAAAATCGTAGAATGCATATTGAAATGCTTCAATTTAATTAAAGAATCATCCATTAGAGAAGTTGAAATTTCTAAAAAAAAATACACTATTAATGCTGCGAGTTATCAACAGTTCTGCCGGGACAACAACGTCGATGCGAGTAGAGAGGATGTGGAAAAAGAAATTACTCTTGCTGCGATTAAATCACAAGGACCCTCGTTAGAAGAGGCGGAACGTCGGGCTAATCTTGAGCACGAAGTAGCTTCTCGCGCTATTCTTCAAGATGGGGTTGCAGAACCAACACGAGGCCCAGAACTTGAACGCAAGGCGGCTGCCGCTGCTGGCGTAGCAGTTGCTGCTGTGGAACCTGATCCCCTTGATTCCCTTGACGCCTCACTAAGAAAAGAGTACGACGAACTTTGGGCAGCAAATAAGGAATTACATAAGAAGCTAATGGAAACCATTCATCCTGAAACATTTACTATTCTCTGGGAAGAATTCCACGCTTGTATTGATCGCTTGATTAAAAATGAAGAAGCTCGTTCCCAGACAATCGGTATGGCATCTCTCGAGCTACTCACTAATAAAGGGCCAGCGAATCGAGTATTAGCACAGACTATGGATCTGCTTTTAGATCGTTTGAGCCATGAGATGCATAAACTATTAAAAGCGCTACAACTATTTGCAATCTTTGCTAAACATTTCCCTGAAGGTGATGAAAAGCAACGCATTTGTCAATTTATCCACTCAATGCTATTAGGCTTGGGAAGTGAAGAAGTATCGAAGATACTTGAAGATCAGTTGAAAGAAGAAATAGATGGCGATCCTACTAAAGGCTTATTAACACTCTCAGTTGAAGCGATCAAAAAGCTCCCCTGGGGCCCTGAAATTAGTGCTTACTATTCTCTTATGAGAACAGCCATCGCGCCCCGTCATTTCGTTGTGAAAAAGGTCTTCGAAATAAGACGGATGGTGCTTGAACCTGCACTTCAAGAATTATTACGCCAAATTTTGACCCGCACAGGCGCAGTCGCTGCCGAGTAAATATTTTTAGTTCTTGTGTTTTGTTTTTTACCACACAGCTCAACAGCGCACAATCTCCCTCCCCCAAAGCACTCTTCCCCTAGCTCGAGCCCCCCAGCATCTCCTGACTACTCCGAATCTCAGAATTTGTAAGGTAGAGTTGACACTTTATCATCAAAATTGTAAGGTAGAGTAGACAATTTTGTCATTAAATCGTAAGGTAGAGATTCAGGAGCAAAGTCTATGTTAGACGAATTTTTTGAAATGCATAAAGAAGTTATAAACAATACTCCACAAACTTTTAAGAGATATCTTTTTGAAGATATCCGATGGGATGCGCAAAGCATATGCATTACCGGTGACCGCGGTGTTGGCAAAACAACATTGATCTGCCAAGATTTATTAAATCGATATCCGGATGCCGGACAAGCGCTCTATATTTCCGCAGATCATGTGAGTGTTATCGCAAAAGGCTTAGTTTCAATTGCTAAAACCTTTTTCTCTTATGGAGGGAAAGCGCTTTATATCGATGAAGTGCACAAGTACCCCAATTGGTCTATTGAAATAAAAAATATTCTCGACACTTACAAAGGCCGTCAGGTGATTTTTTCTGCGAGCAACTCAATCGATTTACATCGTGGTAAGGGGGACTTGTCACGCCGAGTTGTTTACCATAATTTGCTGGGGCTTTCATTTCGCGAATACCTAAAACTGACGCAGGATATTCATCTTGAAAGGACAACGTTGCAAGAATTAGTCATTCAACATATGTCTTTAGCCTTTAAATTGGACTCACAGCCTATTTTGAAGTACTTTCATGACTATCTTAAGCACGGTTATTATCCGTTCTTCACGGAGGGTAAAGAAGATTATTTGTCCAAGTTGAACAATGTTCTTGAAAAGGTGCTTACAGAGGATTTGGCAGTGCTGTACAACCTCAAACAGACGACGATTCCTGTCATGAAGAAAATATTATGGCTCATCTCCACTTCAAGTGGGTGGACTCCAAATATCGAAAGATTGAGCAGTAACCTTGGAGTTTCTCGGGAGCTTATTTACAATTGTCTCAATTATCTTAAGAATGCGGGGTTGTTGAACGATGTTAACATTGCCTCCAAAGGGAATGCAATGGTCAGGAAGCCGGGAAAAATGTATTTGAATAACAGCAACTTATTATATGCAATTAATGGTTCTTTAAAGTCGGAGAGCGATATCGGGGCGATTCGCGAAACATTTTTTATTAGTCAAGTAAAGAGCAATCATAAAATTTCGCTTCATGATACTGCAGATTTTGTTGTTGATGACACCTATATTTTTGAAGTTGGCGGCCGTTCAAAAGGGGAGAAGCAGATTCGCAATCTCAAGGATGCCTATTTAGTGATGGATGAGATCACTATTGGACATGGTAATCGAATACCATTATTTCTCTTTGGGCTATTGTATTAACCTAGAAACGGCAATTGAAGGCGATAAATTGACGCAATCTTTTGAGCCATAATCATTTGCAATGGGGGTCGCTTCACCTTTTTGGAATGGTCGACCCCCATTGCAAATGATCCTGACTCAAAATCTTGCATCGCTTTATCACCTTGAATTGCCGTTTCTAGGATTAACCTATAGTTATTGCGCGCTTTGGCAAAACCATTTATTCTTTTTTTTATGAGCTATGTTTGTCTAAAAAACCAAACTTTTATCGCAAAAAATGGATACAAAATTGTAGCCATTCGTTCGCAAGACATGGAAAAAATCCGTCTGTGGCGCAATGCTCAAATCGATTTTCTGAGGCAAAGTCAACCTATCTCAAAAGAGCAACAACAAGCCTATTTTGATAAGGAAATCAAGCCCTCCTTTTCGGAAATGCAACCAAAACAGATTCTTTTTAGCTTTCTTAAGGAAGATAAGCTCATCGGTTATGGAGGACTGACGCATATCCACTGGGAGGCAAAGCGCGCCGAAATTTCTTTTCTAATGGATCCGCAATTTGCTTCGGGCAAAGAATATGAAACTGATTTTAAGTTCTTTTTTGAGTTGCTTATTACAGCGGCATTTGAAGATTTACGCCTTCATAGACTATTTACAGAGGCTTACGCCTTCAGACATGAACATCTAGCTCTTATCGAAAGTGTGGGATTTCGTTTTGAAGGGCGCCTAAAGGATCATGTTTATAAACAAGGTCAGTGGTGTGATTCTGTCATGCATGGAATGATCAATCCTAGTGCCCTAAAATCCGATTGCAACGTGCTTGTGACTAGCATCTCACAAAAAGCTCCTCTGCTTACTGCTGTAAAAAGAGCTCTTCTAAAATCTCCTGGTTTTGGGCAACTTCTTGGATCTGATTCAAACCAAAAAAGCCTTGGACAATATCTTGTGGACACCTTTTGGGCGTGCCCAACTCAAGAAAATTTAACAATCAATGCCGTCATTCAATACTGCAAGGAGCATTCCATCTTTGCCATCATTCCCACACGATCCGGCGAACTTGCTTTCTTCGCAAATCATCTCGAAACATTAAAAAAAGCCGGGGTTCACGTAATGGTGTCGAAGCCAAACGCAATTGAAGTGTGTCTCGACAAAAAGAGGTTTGCCGACACCCTATTGGCACAAGGTTTTCCCGCTATTCCTGCTTACGAAAATCTCGATTTTGATTCGAAATTTTATGTTGTTAAAGAGCGTTTTGGTGCAGGTTCGGTAGAAATAGGGATGCGCCTAACACATGCAGAAGCAAAAAAGCATGCACATAGGCTTGTAAAGCCCATTTATCAATCTTTTATAGAAGGCGTGGAGTATAGTGTCGACCTCTATCGAGATCTTGCAGGAAACGTCAAAGGGGTTGTCGCTCGCGAACGCAACATGGTTGTACATGGCGAGTCGCAAGTCACGACTACGACTTCAAAACCTGCCCTAGAACTGTTGTGCACGGAGATTGCACATTCTCTGGATCTTTATGGTCACGCCGTTTTTCAGGCTATTGAAACAAAAGAAGGCTCGTTACACCTCATTGAATGCAATCCGAGATTTGGAGGTGCCTCCACAGCCAGCTTAGCGGTGGGTCTGGATTCGTTCTACTGGTTTCTACTTGAAGCTCAAGGGCATTCGTTGGACTCTTTTCCTTTCATTCGTTCAAGCAACGAAATCAAGCAAGTGCAATTAAAAAAGGCCCACATCATTTATGAAAAGGATGAAGGCGGAGGAAAGGATGAAGGCGGAGGAAAGGATGAAGGCTAAAGGATGAAGGATGAAGGAAAGTGTCTTGCTAAGTAGGTGAATTCCTTCTCTAGCATTAAGATTGATAGAGCAACTAAAGGGTTAGTATGTGGTTGTTTTCATCCTTCATCCTTTAGCCTTCATCCTTTCCTCCGCCTTCATCCTTTAGCCTTCATCCTTAAAGAACGGCAGTAGGCGCATCTTCCACTGCAGCTGCGGCTGCGGCAGCAGCAGCAACCGGTACACTTTTGGGCCCTTCGTACAGATCGAAAAGGTGTGGATCGGCTTGCATCTCTTCCATAGCTTTAGCAAACGGCATTCTTCTGTTGGGATCTAGTTCGAGCATTTGCATCAAAAGCTTCTGACCTTTGGGATTAATGTGGCTAAGATGGTGCGCCTGATAGAATCCGCGGCAATATTTTCCCATATACTCCCCTTGGATGATATGGTCTTCTGTAGAGTATGGAGTTTGTCCGTTAGATAATAAGATGAATATTACCACAGCACTAGCAAACTCATCTATCTTTCTACAATATTGAACTCTTAGACTTTCATCTTTGCAACTGTTTAGTAGGCGACAATCTTCGTAAGTACAGTAAGAGGGGGTACAGGACCCGTGACTTTGCATCAGTTGATCTCGGTTGCTCAGATTGCGCCAAGTGCCTAAATCGGCAAAAAATTGATCGCCTTTATCATCCACTAAGATGTTCTCCAATTTGATATCGAGATGGGCATATGGCTTAGAAAAGAGCCAGCGCATAATATTAAGAAATCCATATACCAATTTTTGACGCACTTGGTGCGAACTATCTATTGCAGCGACTCTTAAGGTCTTACCAATCAGGGGGAGTGCGATTCTGAGGTTACCCTCTATTCTAAGTGTCTCGAGTACAGGTCCTCTTACAGGTGGAGGGAATGCTTCACCACGGTGTTTTTCAAAAACTTCGGTAATGGAGCGACATTCATTCTCTAATTGAGCGTAAGCTTTATCCTTAAGACTCTGCTCATCTCGAGAAGGGGATGCTTCTTTTACAATACAAGGTTGAGTAGTCCCTGTCGAAGTAAACATCGTACAGGCAGAAACTGCCCCCCATCCACCTCGAGCAATAGGAATTAAAGGAGAAAAAAGGGTCATTTTGTTGCTATCCCATTTTGCAAAGCTATGGGGTAGCTCGCGAAGAGGTATTCCGTCTTGCAAGCGATCAGGATTATTACCAGCTGTGCGCACCAAATCGACCTGCAAATTGAAGAGATCTCTAGAGGAGAGGCCGTAACAGCCAGGTGTTGTTTCATCCATTTTTGAAGTTCTCACTCTCCTGACAACGAGCTGTGAGGCTAAGGCCGCTTTGCCCATTTTTTGTTCTTGTTCTCTGCTGGCAGATGGAAAACCTAATCTGATTAGGGCAGCTCTTTGCGCGGCAGTAGGCGCTGTATTTTCTTTTTGGAATTCGCGAAGTTGATAAATATGAGAATCTCGGGAAGAGCGGTCTCTTACTGCAATATCCATAAGAGCAAAGCGTTGACGAATGGCGTCAAGATCCACACAGGTGTCTGATTGGAGGTATTGAACTCTTCTTTTCTCTTTTCCGCGGCTGCTTCCGACGCTAAAAAGTCTGCCGGTAGAACTTAAGCTATATCCATTGCCTTGAGAGTCTAGGATAAGATTCTCATCCCTGGGAGAGAAACGTAATGTATCGGCTTGAATGCCTCTATCTTTTAGAATGCTGAAATCACAAGTCATATTTTTATTACCCAAATATGTAAAATTTTAAATAGATATTATTATTATAAACAATGTTAGTTTTTAAAAAAAGCTAAATTAGTAATTATAACAAATTAAATTTATTAATTATCAGCAAACAAAATTTGGATTTTCATTTTTTAAAAATAACTTGACTTGTTACTTTAAATTTTATTTAAATTTCTATTATGATAAATATATTTTGTTATCAGTGTAGTTTATAATTTATTTGATGTAAGTTCTCGGCGGTCCCACCGAGTCATGCGAAAATAAAGAGCGAAGGTTGCTACTCCCTTCTTGGGGTATTTTTTGATTTTAAATCCGACCAATGCTATAAATTTTTTCTTCCTCTGAAACGCGACAGGAGAATGGATATATGAATGCAGATAATAGCTATAGTAACTATAGTTCTTACACAGTACCAGTACCCATCAGCGCAGGTCCTGGCCCCGGTCCTGCCAGCCCCTATGGCGTTTATACCGAAAGAGCCGCTTCCGCTGCCTCAAATCTGCTGCCAGGAGCACTTCAACAAGACGAACAGATCACCGGCCGAATAGACAAATATACCATCAAACGGATCATCACGCGGGCCAATGCCGAAGCGATTTTAAAGCAAACCGGTATCGACCTGCAGTTTGCTCCCGGAGCAGAAGAGATCGCCAATCGAGCTTTGGGCAAGGGAGGATTTGGCGAAGTGTTCATCGGCTTTGCCGCCCAAAGAGCCCACTTCGTCGCCATTAAGATTATCCGAGACGCCAACGCCTCAGAAAAGGAAGCGCGCCTACAACTAGCTTTGAGCGGTCTTCCCTGCATTATTCCTACCATGGATACTTGCAAGACGGATGAAACTCTATACTTAGTGACGGAATTGGCCGGATTGGGAAGTGCTGCCAAGCTAAAAGAACAGATCGACAAAATTACCGATCTCGCATTCAAAGAACAGGTGATTTATTGCTTAGCTAAAGGATTGCTGGTAGGCCTTTCCCAGATGCACCAAAAAGGCTTTTACCACCTCGATATGAAGCCCCATAATCTTGTGGTGCGCCAAGATGGCCAAATTTTTATCATTGACTTTGGGTGCTCTTGCCGTTCCGAAAATGGCCTCATCAAAACCCGCGATGAAATAGGCGACCGCCGGTATTTTTCACCCGAGCGGTGGCTGTCTCATTATCGGGGAACCCCCGAACAGTGTGCCGTCGATAAAATCGATGCCTGGGCCGCCGGTCTCACTATACTCGATCTCCTCACCAACCGCGAAGGTACTCCATATAAAGGAGTGCAAGCCCTTGTCGATAGCAATGCACCAGCCCAAGCCATCCAAGAATATATCCAAAAGGCCCTCGACCTGACACCGCCTTCTCCAGATAGCATCTGGTCGCTCGTGCATGGCTTGCTAATGCTCGATCCAGCCCGCCGCCTCAGCCCAGCCGAAGCCTTACAGCATCCCTGGTTGAAACGGATGGACAAAGATGCCCCTAATTGGCAAGCTGCGACGCTGGATTATTTGCGGGAAATGGTCCAAGCTACGCAACGAGAGACCCGCGTCGCTAAAGCAGCCGCCTTTTCTCCGTTGAGTCCTCAAGACCTGCCCTTACCCCACTTTGCTAGCTTCATTGAGCGCCCTCAACTGCAAGAAATGCTTCTTAAATCCATGCTGGGAGGCACTTATGAGCGGGTTTCTGTACTAGCTTGCTCAGGGATGGGCGGTGTTGGCAAAACCCAACTGCTCACTTACCTCCTTCATCATCCTAAAGTGCATCATCACTTTGGCTTAAAACTCTGGTTTCGAAGCAGCGACAGTAAAAGCCTCTTGGAAACTCAATGCCATTTTCTCGCTCAAGAGCTCCGCCTAGTGGACAAAACAGCTCCTATCGAAGTTGCTTTAAAAAAGCTCCACACCTATTTAGAGGCCTATCACAAGCAGTATGGCAAACCGTGGCTGGCCATCTTTGACAATGCCGAAGACCCTGCCTTATTGGCTCCCTTTCTTCCTCGCTCGGGCGGCCAAGTGGTCGTCACCACCCGATCTGCCCTCTGGCGAGAAGCCACTCCCATTGATGTCTTGACCCCCGAAGAAGGCATAGCACTCATTAACAAATTGTTGCAAAGAGCCGACCCACTCAGTGGCTCCTTAGGCCAAGCCTTAGGTTATTTACCCCTCGGCCTCGTCCAAGCCTGTGCCTATATCCGCAACCAACAAATACCCCTTGCCACCTACCTGGAACAACTGCAAAAAGCCCCGGCTCTCTTAGCCAGCGATGAGCGGCTCTACGGCAAAAAGCTCCCGAATTCGCTCATGAGCCTCTGGCAGATGACCTTTACCACGCTTGCTAGCTCCTGCCCCGAAGCACTCGCACTCCTCGACCAGTTGGCCTACTTGGCTCCTGAATCCATCCCACAGCCGTTGCTCAGCAAAATGGATGCATCCGCAGCCCAAGCTGCCCTTGAGCAATATGCCCTTTTGCAAACAACCGCCAGCGGCAGCACCGTGCATCGCTTGTTACAGCTCGTGGTTCGCACCCAACATCAAAGCGATCAGCAACAAACGGCATTAAAAAATGTGATGCAAGGGCTTCACGCTACTTATGTGACGGATCCTCCCACGCAGCAAGAGCGACAGACTAACGTACAACTTTTGGCTCATGGCGAACATGTTCTCGCCCACCATGATGCCTTATCTGATGAGGTCCAAACCAGCCTTTGTGCGCTTTTAGCTAACACATGCTCATGGCTAGGCAAACTGCAAGGAGAGCTGGCAAAACCCTACATTAAAAAAGATCTTTTGCTTCGTGCCTTAGCAGCTGTTGAAAAAACATATGGCAAGGATCATGCTGAAGTGGCTAAATACCTCAACGACCTGGGGATAGCCTGGCAAGTCTTGGGCGATGCTCGCCAAGCGATCGGCTACTATGAGCGGGCGTTAGCGATCGATGAAAAAACGTATGGCAAAGAACATCCCAATGTGGCTATAAGCCTCAACAACCTGGGCAATGCCTGGAGAGCCTTAGGCGATGCCCGCCAAGCGATCGGCTACTATAAGCGTGCGTTAGCGATTGATGAAAAAACGTACGGCAAAGAACATCCCAATGTGGGTACGTGCCTCAATAACCTGGGGACAGCCTGGGCAAACTTAGGCGATGCCCGCCAAGCGATTGGCTACTATGAGCGGGCGTTAGCGATCGATGAAAAAACGTACGGCAAAGAACATCCCAAGGTGGCTACGCGCCTCAACAACCTGGGAGCAGCCTGGGCAGACTTAGGTGATGCCCGCCAAGCGAGCGGCTACTTTGAGCGGGCATTAGCGATCGATGAAAAAACGTTCGGCAAAGAACATCCCAACGTGGCTATGCGCCTCATCGGCCTGGGCAATGCCTGGCAAGCCTTAGGCGATGCGCGCGAAGCGATCGGCTACTATGAGCGGGCGTTAGCGATCAATGAAAACACGTACGGCAAAGAACATCCTGAAGTGGCGGGATGCCTCAACAACCTGGGACTTGCTTGGCAAGCCTTAGGCGATGCCCGCCAAGCGATCGGTTACTATAAGCGGGCATTAGAGATTGATGAAAAAACGTACGGCAAAGAACATCCAAAGGTGGCTGGAGGCCTCAATAACTTGGGCAATGCCTGGCACGCCTTAGGCGATGCTCGCCAGGCAATCGGCTACTATGAGCGGGCATTAGCGATCAATGAAAAAACGTTCGGCAAAGAACATCCTGAAGTAGCTAAACTTCTCTTCAATCTGGGACTTGCTTGGCACGCCTTAGGGGATAAGCACAAAGCTATTGCATTATTCGAACAGGCCTATGGTTTGGCTTTAAGGCTTCCTGGATTGGGGCCCAATCATCCTTATACAAAAAAATACAAAAGTGCATTAGATCAAGCTAAAGCAGGCGAATCAGGCCTTGATGATGGCAAGATTTCTGTAGGCAGTTCAACAAAACAGAAGCGAGCAAAAGGTAAATGTCGGATTATGTAAATCATGAGGACATTTAAACCTAGAAATGGCGTTTTTTCGAGTCAAAAAGCACAATTATGTGGAGGTATCTGAATCTGATTTTTTCACAGGCTCTGAGAGGCCATGAAAAAATCAGAAGGAGCCTGACATCTATTCCTGAGGCACAAAAAACAGATGGTGCAGCGCGTTGCCTTGCTTTTCCCTGACCTTAAGGCTCTAGATTTCTCTTCGGGGGTCCCGCCGGAGTCGCCGGGATTTTTTTCGGTAAGCATCTCTTTTGTGTAGATCAAAGACTCTCGATCAAATCCTGAGAGTTCGTATTCGTTACCCAAGATAATAGCTCCTGTTGGACATGCCTCTTCACACATGCCACAAAAGATGCAGCATAACATGTTGATCTGAAAATCGCCGGCATAACGCTCTCCATGCGAATGCTCTTCTCCCGGTTCGTTTTCCGCAGGCTTGACATAGATCGCTTGCGATGGGCACACAATGGCGCATAACTCACAGCCCACACAGCGCTCTTTGCCATCTTCCCATTTCGTTAAATAATGCCTTCCTCGGGACCTTACGGGCAGCTTTCTTTTCTCTTCGGGATAGCGCACTGTGGCGGGCTTCCTGAAAGCGTGCTTAAGAACGATAAAAAGCCTCCAGAGCATTGCTGAAACTTGTTTGATCGCTTTTTTCATCCCCACACCAATTTAAAGTAGGCTGTTACAATTAAATTAATCATCGCTATCGGCAGCAACACTTTCCAATCGAAGTCCAAAAGTTGCCCATACCTAAACCTGGGCAACGTAGCTCTTACCCATATAAATAAAAAGATAAAAAAGCAATTTTTAAGAAATACCACAAAACGGGTATGTCACCAGGTCCCAGCCACCCCCCAAAAAAGAGGGTCACTGCAATCGATGATACAACAATGATATTGACATATTCAGCAATGAAGAATAGCGCGAATTTCATTCCTCCATATTCCGTGTGATAGCCGGCTGTCAGTTCCTGTTCAGCCTCAGGTAGATCGAAGGGCGCACGGTTTGTTTCCGCAAAAGAGGTCACGAGGTATATGAGGAAACTGACTGGATTTGTCCATATGAACCAGTGTGTGCGCTGTGCCTCAACAATTTCAGATAGGCTTAAGCTCCCTGCAGATATTGCCACTGTCAGTAATGAAATGCTCATGGGAATTTCATAACTGATCATTTGTGCAGTGCCTCTCAGGCCACCCAAAAGTGAATAGCGATTGTTTGAGGACCATCCTGCTAACACGACTCCATACACAGCTAAAGAGGAGAATGCTAGAAGAAATAGGATGCCGGCATTGATGTCAGCGATCTGCAAGCGAATAGGATGTCCCCAAATGGTGACTTCACCTCCTACAGGTATAAGCACAAACACAAACAGGGAAAGAAAAATAGAAATAGCCGGAGCTAACCAGTAAGTAAATGTCTCTGCACCTTAAGGGGAGCGATATGAGTATTTAAAGCCTGTTTATGGGCTCGGATTATTAGTTCAAAACTTTGATGATGAGAGTCCAGATTTTTATCATCATTATAAAATTGTGAATGTTGAAAAACCAAGCCGTGAACTTAAAGGTTTACAATTTGTCTTTATTGAACTTTCCAAATTTAAGCCAAATAACAAATCTCAGCGCGAACTTAGGGTTTTGTGGTTACGATTCATGTCGGAGATCAATGAAAAGACCCTGACAGTAGATCCAAAGTTATTGGACGTCCCCGAAATTCGCGAAGCCATCGAATTAACTGAAGAAGTCGCGTACACACCGGCTGAGTTAGAAGCCTATAATACCTATTGGGACACTGTCAGCAACGAAAAAACATTATTGCATGAAAGAGAGCAGAAAGGAAAAGCTGAAGGAAGAGCTGAGGGCTTAATTGAGGGGGAAAAGAAAGGAAAAGCTGAAGGGAATGCTGAAATATTGTTAATCTTATTGCAACAAAAATTTCAGAAAGTACCGGAGATATATAATCAGAAGATTTTGCAAGCAAACCCGCAGTTTTTGAAGAAATGGGCTGAAAGAGTGCTAAAAAGTTCAACGATCGAGAATGTTTTTAAAGATGAATAGCGATCTTACTAGATTTTTCTTCGCGGGTCCCTGCCGGAGTCGCCGGGATTTTTTTCGGTAAGCATCTCTTTTGTGTAGATCAAAGACTCTCGATCAAATCCTGAGAGTTCATACTTCCCATTTCGTTAAATAGTGCCTTCCTCGTGACCTTATAGGCAGCTTTCTTTTCTCTTTAGGATACGCACTGTGGCCGGCTTCCTGAAAGCGTGCTTAACAATGATAAAAAGCCCCCAGAGCATTGCTGAAACTTGTTTGATCGCTTTTTTCACTTTCTTCATCCCTACACCAATTTAAAATAGGCTGTTACAATTAAATTAATCATCGCTAGATGAGCAAGAACTCTAAGATGCTGTTGCGGCCTTTTTCAGCTAATTCAAGATGCCTCAGAGGGTATTTTTGATTTTAAAGCTAATGCATGCTATAAATTCTTTCTTCCTCTGAAACACAGGAGAATGGATATATGAATGTAGATAATAATTATAGTTCTTACTCGGTATCGATACCCATCAGCGCAGGTCCTGGCCCTGGTCCTGCCAGCCACTATGGCGTTTATACCGCAAGAGCCGCTTCCGCTGCTGCTGCAGCCTCAAATCTGCTGCCGGGAGCACTTCAACAAGACGAACAGATCACCGGCCAAATAGACAAATATACCATCAAACGGATCATCACGCGGGCCAATGCTGAAGCGATTTTAAAGCAAACGGGTATCGAGCTGCAGTTTGCTCCCGGAGAAGAAGAGATCGCCAATCGAGCTCTGGGCAAGGGAGGATTTGGTGAAGTGTTCATCGGCTTTGCCGCCCAAAGGGCACACTTCGTCGCTATTAAGATTATACGAGACGCCAACGCCTCAGAAAAGGAAGCGCGCCTACAACTAGCTTTGAGTGGTCTTCCTTGCATTATTCCTACCATAGATACGTGCAAGACGGATGAAACTCTATACCTAGTGACGGAATTGGCCGGATTGGGAAACGCTGCCAAGCTAAAAGAACAGATCGACAAAATTACCGATCACACATTCAAAGAACAGGTGATTTATTGCTTAGCCAAAGGATTGCTAACAGGCCTTTCACAGATGCACCAAAGAGGCTTTTACCACCTCGATATGAAACCCCATAATCTGGTGGTGCGCCAAGATGGCCAAATTTTTATCATTGACTTTGGGTGCTCTTGCCGTTGCGAAAATGGCCTCATCAAAACCAGCGATGAAATAGGTGACCGCCGGTATTTTTCACCCGAGCGCTGGCTGTCTCATTATCGGGGAACCCCCGAACAGTGCGCCGCCGATAAAATCGATGCCTGGGCCGCAGGCCTCACTATATTCGATCTCCTCACCAACCGCGAAGGTACTTCATATGAAGGAGTGCAAGCCCTTGTGGATAGCAATGCAACCGCCCAAGCCATCCAAGAATATATCCAAAAGGCCCTCGACCTGACGCCGCCGCCTTCTCCAGATAGCATCTGGTCGCTGGTGCATGGCTTGCTGGCGCTCGATCCAGTCCGTCGCCTCAGCCCAACCGAAGCCTTGCAGCATCCCTGGGTGGAACGGATGGACAAAGATGCCCCTAATTGGCAAGCTGCTACTCTCAATTACTTACGGGAAATGGTCCAAGCCACGCAACGAGAAACCCGCGATGCTAAAGCAGCCGTCTTTTCCCCATTGAGTCCTCAAGACCTGCCCTTACCCCACTTTGCTAGCTTCATTGAGCGCCCTCAACTGCAAGAAATGCTTCTTAAATCCATGCTAGGAGGCACTTATGAGCGAGTTTCTGTACTAGCTTGCTCAGGGATGGGCGGCGTCGGCAAAACCCAGCTGCTCACTTACCTCCTTCATCATCCAAGAGTGCATCATCACTTTGGTTTAAAACTCTGGTTTCGAAGCAGCGACAGTAAAAGCCTCTTGGAAACTCAATGCCATTTTCTCGCTCAAGAGCTCCGCCTAGTGGACAAAACAGCCCCTATCGAAGTTGCCTTACGCGCGCTCCACACCTACCTAGAGGCCTATCCCAAGCAGTATGGCAAACCGTGGCTGGCGATCTTTGACAATGCCGAAGACCCCGCCTTATTGGCTCCCTTTCTTCCTCGCTCGGGCGGCCAAGTGGTCGTCACCACCCGCTCTGCCCTTTGGCGAGAAGCCACTCCCATTGATGTCTTAACCCCCGAAGAAGGCATAGCCCTGATTAACAAATTGTTGCAAAGAGCCGATCCACTCAGTGGCTCCTTAGGACAAGCCTTAGGT
>Ga0207151_1036_pt1 | contig 32580 bp, 28 predicted proteins | sample Alteio_BWMinHeat_29_FD_153523 | JGI IMG/M metagenome (GOLD analysis project Ga0207151, IMG submission 153523) | Enriched cells from forest soil in Barre Woods Harvard Forest LTER site, Petersham, Massachusetts, United States -... | ecosystem: Environmental > Terrestrial > Soil > Temperate forest >... | reverse complement strand
TAAGCCAACCGCCCAGGACGGGACCAAAGGCGCTGGTGATCGCAGTGAAGCCGGACCAGATGCCGATAGCTCGTCCGCGAGAGTCTTCATCGAACGAAGCGAGGATGATCGTGAGACTGCCCGGAACCAGCAACGCCGCGCCAACACCTTGTACGCAACGCGCGACGATGAGCTGGTGGATGTTTGAGGCGAGCCCGCACGCCGTTGAAGCGATCGCGAAGACTCCGACACCGATCAGAAAGATTCGGCGGCGTCCAAAGGAATCTCCGAGTGCGCCGCCAGCAAGAATCAGGGCGGATAAGAGAATTCCGTATGATTCAACTACCCATTGTACATCGACGAGGCTCGCATGGAAGGATGTCTCGAGCGCGGGAACCGCGACGTTGACCACCGTGCTGTCAACGAACGCCATGCTTGATCCGAGAATCGTCGCCGCCAGGATCCACGGCTGCCTTGCCTTGGCGCACGGAGAGGCACTCCCAGACGAGAGCACCAAGCCTTCGTCGCAAGGCGTCTTCATAAAGATACGGATGCCCCAACTTGCAGGTCTGGTGCAGCCCACTCTCTTTTCAATATTTGAGATTGTGGGGCAGGGAAGCGACCTCGCAAACGAAAAGAGCTAAGTGCCCTCTTCGTGCCAATTGACTGCGACTTGGGGACGATCGAGAATCGGATAGACGTAGGTCCCGTGAAAATAATCCCAGGCCCACTCGATGAAGGCTTCGACCTTGGCGCGGGTGGTGACAAGCAGAAGTGCGTGGACGCCGAGCCAGACTGCGAATGCGATCGGCCCCGTGAGTTCATGCCGGCTCTTGCCCACCTCGGCCACAGCTGAATTACGGCCGATCATGGCAAGAATGCCTTTGTCAAAATATCGAAAGGGTTCTGGTATTCTGCCTTCAATTTCGGCGGCAATGACATCGGCGCAATGTTTGCCGGCCTGCTGTGCGACGGCGGCGAGCTGTGGCAACGGCTTGCCATCGGGATCCGTGACATTCGCAAAGTCGCCCAGAGCATAAACGCCCGGAAAACCTTTCATGCTTAGATCGGGTTCCACATTGATGCGTCCGCCCCGTCCGGTCTGAATGCCGATCGCACGGGATAGCGAGGATGCCTTGAGGCCGCCCGCCCAGATGGTTGTCCTTGTTAGAACCTTGGTTCCATCCGCGAGAAGAACATGGTCCGCGTGGACTTCCTTTACCCCTACTCCCAAGATGAGTTCCACACCGTGTTGCCTCAGCATCTCGTTCGCATACGCTTGCGACTTTTCGGAGAACGCATTCAACACGTTATGGACAATGTCGACAAGTACGATCCGAGCTTTGCTCAGGTCAAGGCTGCGGTAGGAGCCGTTCAAGACTCTGTGCAGCAGGTCCCCGAGCGCGCCAGAGGTCTCGGCTCCGGTGGGCCCCGCTCCCACAACGACAAAGGTAAGCGCCCCTTGATCGACCAGTGAGGGATCGCGATCAGCTAGTTCAAGAAGGTTGAGTACACGAGAATGCAGCCGCTCGGCGTCCCTCAAGGAATAGAGAGGATAGGCATTCTTGTCCGCCCCTGGCGTTCCAAAGAAATTGACTTGAGAGCCGGCTGCCAGCACCAAAAAGTCGCCTTGATAGGTCTTGCCGTCGGCTGTTTCGACAGTTCGAGTCTTGAGATCGGCTGAAATGACCTCGGCCATTCTTACATCCACGTTGGGATGCGGACGGAGGACGGTACGCAGCGAGAAAGCCGCGTTGCCGGAAGAGAGGATTCCGGTGGCCACCTGATAGAGGAGCGGCTGGAATTGCTGATAGTTATTCTTGTCTATAAGAGTTATGTGGACATTCGCATTTGCCGACAGTCTCCGCGCGCAGTTCAACCCAGCAAATCCGCCGCCCACGATCGTGACATGTTTCATGGTATTAAGCTCCAAGTGAAGACGCTCCGAAAGTTGCCACAATTTCAGTGCGGTTCACGACAGTCTAAGCTCCGGCAAAGGCAATTTCGAGGAAGCCAGGCGGGTTTACTCGATCCGCGTGGCACCAGTGGAAACCTGAAGGAACCTGGCGTCTCCGGCATGTTCACTTGATCCGTCACGCCTTGGTAGTGTCCACATGGAGTATCGGCTTCAAACGTGATTGGAGGAAGGTACGCATGATCTCCCGAGGTGTTGCCGACTTCATACGCGTAGGCTTTGTCAAAGATCCCCATGTGAAGCAACCACATCGAGAGCCGCACGAGAGACACTTGGATTCGATAGCTGCCTCCCTCGATCGCTCTCCGCTTGAGAGTCGCCGCAACCGCCATCGCGGATAGCCAGGCCATGATGTAGTCGTTGACGACGAAGATCTCGGTCAGTGCAGGATTTTCGAAGGTTCCTTCTCTCGTGAGTACGCCGGTAACTCCGCCCGCATTTTGATCATAGCCAGTCCTGCCACTCCAAGGTCCTGTTGGTCCATAGAGGGACATATCGACATGGATGATGCCGGGCCGTAGCAACGCGAGATCTTCGGCAGTGAGATGGAGGTTATTCAAATATCCAGGGCGCCTGTTAGCGAAGAATACATCAGCGTCTTTGACCAAGGCCTTGAGCTTTGACATCCCATCAGGCTGGGCGAACTCGATCGTCGAGGATCGCATGCCAACACTCGCGGAGTAGTAGGTCTGATCGAGCTCGAAGTCGAAAGGCCTCCACAAATTCAAGACGTCCGCTCCGTGATATGCCAACGCCCGGCCTAAACCGGCTCCGGCTATGACGTGACCCACGCCGAGCGCGCGGACACCATCGAGAGGTGTTTTCGGATTTTCGGCGAATGGCTCGGGCTCGGACTCTCCAATCTTCTCGATCGTGATCAACGGCCGCTCCGCGAGATGTGCGTATTGTTCGATCTCGAGAAACTCCTCCGCGCTTCGTATGACGGTTGCCTGCAGGCCTGCGCGGTTTGCTTCTTCCTCGAGTTCGAACGCGTTCCACGTTCGGGTAACTTCGCTGACAGCCTGATGATTGTCCGGACAACCAAGGAAGGCCAGAGCATGAGTCTTGGCTTTGGGATAGATGTTAATCAGCTGTATCCAGCGCGCGTCGCGAGTCGGATAGATGTGCGTGGGGTAGAAAGGATTTGTAGGGTCGCTAGGTGAGGACGGCGCAAACCCGTTCAGCAACTCCCATTTTTGATCGTAGAACGGACACAGCCTATGCGGCGCCTGACGTAGATCAATGGAAAGGTCCTGGCCTCTGCCGGTTCGATATTTCCAGACGTCAGCGACGGCCACCGCTTTGGCCATCAATCCTACTCCGGCCATCGTCGCGAGAGGCCATGGGCTCCTGATGATCGGATCCTTTCCTTGAAAGGTTACGGGCCCTCCGCAAGCCGACGGTTCGAGTCCGACCGCTGCGAGTATGTGCTTTAGCTCGCTGTGGGGATCGAGAACGTCGTCGGACGTTATTGGCGATGCGAGCGCTTTGCGGATCTTGTCTGCGATGGGACTTCTGTCGTGGCCATTGTTCATGAATCGATTCCTCCGCTCTCCTGTTCTCGCCTACGGTATCTGCTTGGCTTTTGCTTTCATCTGAATCAGTGTGATCAGGATTTCGTCTCGTTGTTTCACGGTCTCATCGAAGGAATACGGCTTGAGATAGTCTTTGGTCTCGGCGACCGTTTTCTTGTTCAATTCGGGAGAAAGGTGAACGGTTTTCAGATCGGTCCACCAGCTTTCCATCGGCGGGCCAAGATGTTCGAGGACGTGCGCAAGTCCTCCTCCGCCGCCGGCAATCTCGAGATTCAGGAACGGTCCCAAAAGTCCCCATCGCAATCCAGGGCCGTAGGAAATGGCGGTATCAATATCGGCGACGCTGGCGATGCCTTGTTCGACGAGCCAGAGCGCCTCTTGCCACAGGGCGGCTTGGAGCCGATTCGTGATATGGCCTTTGATCTCCCGACGAATGTGAATTGGTTTCTTACCGATGCTGGCGTAGAACGCGATGGTTTTCTCGACCGCGTCCGGAGATGTGAGCGTGCCTCCCAGTACTTCCACGAGCGGAATGATGTGCGGAGGACTGAAAGGGTGACCAAGAACAACGCGTTCCGGATGTTCTGCAGCATCCTGAATGGAACTGATCAGGATGCCGGAGGAACTCGTCGCGATGATTGCGTGATCCGGAATGGCGGCATCTATGCTGGCAACGAGCCGGCGTTTTAGATCAAGTCGCTCGGGTCCGTTCTCCTGAACAAAATCGACGCCCGACAGGACTTCGGTGAGGTTTTCACTGAACGTAAGCCGTTTCTGTGATGCGGTGCTCGAAAGGCCAAGCTTTTCGAGCGTGGGCCAATAGCTCGCGACGAGTTCTCGCAGGCGCCCTTCGGCGCCATCGGCAGGGTCGGTCGCGCGGACATCGAATCCGCGGGCGAGATAGAAAGCGGTCCAGCTAGCTCCGATGACTCCCGTCCCAACGACTCCAACACTCTTCACATCCATCTCTTTTTCCTCCTTCGAAGTGTGCGTGGAACGATTTCGTCAGCGCTGCTCGGCACGTTCCCAAACCAAAGCAGCCATGACCTTCGCGCCGGCGGATTGAATGGGGCTCGCGGTGCTGAGATGAAGTCGATTTCCTTCAATCTTTACGACACGAGGCTGCGTTTGGCCGATCCAACCCGGATAGAGCGACACCGTCATGGAGTGAGTCAGAGCCTGCTTTGCTTCGTCGACGTGGAAGGGACCGGAATAGGCAATGTATCCACCGCCTTCTTCGCTGTATTCTTCCGGAGTTCCCTTGAACCAATCACCGGATGCGAATTGGCGGCGTCCTGGTGTCATGAGTTGCGCGGACATGTAGCCGTCAGGGGTGTACATGATGATCCCCTGAGCGTTTTCGCCCATAGGGAATCGTTTCGGGGAACCATCCACTGGTGTCTCGACGTAAGAAAGCAGTTTCCATGCGCCAATCAATTGTTCTCTTAAGCCTTTTTTTGCCACGGTATTCCTCCGGCTTTCGCAGAGCCCTATCGTGTGCAACGAACTCCGGCCGTAACTGCACACGGTCGCGACGGGGATTCATCGGCGTCTCGCATAAAAGCGATAGCTGCTGCGACGAACGAGGCATGGTTTCTCGGGAACGGTTTTCTGTTATAGAAGAAAGCAACCGTTTTTGCGTATTCAGACCGCGATGTCACGCAGCCGGTCGGACTGGTCAGATTCGCGAGGAATGGAAGAGCCGAGCGGCGGCAAACTGCCGCCTAAAATCACAGCGACTCGGTGGCAGGACCCGCAAAAACAACGCGGATTCTTGCGCCGCGCACCATAGTTCTATCCTGAATGGCAAATTAGTGGTGCAGGAGAACCACGAACTGAAACCAGAGCGGGTTCCCTCGAGGTTTGTTCTGCACCAGCATGTTCCCATTTGAATGCCACCGGCTTCTGTGGGGTCGTTCCCGCCTCAGTCACGCGCAGCGCGTGACCCATTTAGCCGCGTCCCAGAGCGGAGTTGTAAGACAACGTCCACTGCACCCCGTAAGGCGTGAGGGCTCGCCAACCTGAACTTGACTCGCGAATTCTCGTCGTCGTAAGCTAAGAATTCTTGGTATGGGACGCAAGGCTCAGAAGAACGATTCGTTGCCCGGTTCGCTGGACATGTTGATTCTGCGCACCCTGTCGCGACGCGATCTCCACGGTTACGGCATAGTCCAGTTCATTCAGCAATCGTCCGACAACGAGCTCCTGGTCGAGGAGGGCTCGCTGTATCCCGCCCTCCAGCGCCTGGAGCTAAACGGCTGGATCGAGGGCGTCTGGGGCGTGACGTCGAATAATCGGCGGGCGAGGATCTACAAGATCACGGCGGCTGGCCGGAAACAGCTGGCCGTTGAGACCCGGAAGTACGCCAAACTCACGTTGGCGATCGCGCGCGTGATGGGAGCGGGGTGACGGACGTGTTACGACGGCTGAGGTATTGGATAGAAAGCGCCAAGCGCAGCGAGGCGCTGCGTGAGGAAATGGAACTCCACCTTGCGGAAAAAGCTGCGGAACTGCAAGCAGACGGTATGACGGCGGGGCGCGCCCGGGCTGAAGCGCGCCGGCGATTTGGCAACGTCGGACTGAAGCACGAAGAGTCACGGGGGATTTGGATGACACGGTTTTGGTCGGAACTTGGCCAGGATGTCCGCTATGGCTGTCGCATCATGACCGCCAACAAGGCATTCAGCGCCCTAGCGGTCTTGTCGCTGGCGCTCGGCATCGGGGCCAATACTGCGATCTACAGCATCATGGAGTCGATTCTGTTGCGCTCGCTGCCGGTGGCCGATCCCGAGTCGCTGGTGGTCCTGAATTGGCATAGCCGGCCGCCCCAGGAGGGCAGCAAGGAATGGGTCCACGTCATACACGGGGTACAAGGCATTCTCTGGCCGGGCGACAAAGGCGCCATGGTCAGCGGCATGTTCCCGTACGGCGCGTTCGAGACGCTTCGCGAGGAGAATCCCGTCTTTTCCACGCTCTTCGGATACTTCAACGGACTACACCGTAACCTGGCCGTCCGCGGGCAGGCCACGAGCGCCAGCGCGGAGTATGTCACCGGCGAGTATTTTCGCGGCCTGGCAGTGTCGCCGGCCGCGGGACGCCTGATCGACTCCGAAGACGACCTTCCAGGCGCAGCGCCGGTCGCTGTAATCAGTTTCGCTACAAGCCAAAATCGCTTTGGTGGACCGCCGAATGCGATTGGACAGTCGGTTCTCGTCGATAGCATCCCCTTCACGGTGATCGGCGTCGCGCCGCCGGAATTCTTCGGAGTGGACCCAGCGGTGGCGCCGGACCTCTACCTTCCGTTGCACACGAATGTGCTCGTAGACGGCGCCGGAGCGGCTCGCATGTATGGCGACGGAAACTTCTACTGGATCGAAATGATGGGTCGTCTGCGTCCCGGCGTCAGCATGGCCCAGGCGCAGGCAGCGCTGGCTCCTCGCTTCCATCAATGGGTTGCCGCCACGGCCAGCACCGACGGTGAGCGCGCCAAACTGCCCGCGTTGATTCTGAATCCCGGCGCCGAAGGTCTGGGTAGCCTGCGCCGCCAGTATTCGAAGCCTCTGTACGTACTCCTGGCGATGGTGGGGTTGATCCTGGCGGTCACTTGCGCGAACATCGCCAATCTGCTGCTGGCAAGGGCCGCCGCGCGATGCCGCGAAATGGCTGTCCGGCTCAGCTTGGGAGCGGGACGATTCCGCGTCGTGCGGCAGTTGCTTACCGAGAGTGTGATGCTGGCGTCGCTCGGCGGAGCATTAGGGGTCTTGTTTGCGATCTGGGGCGTGCGATCGCTGACGTTTCTGCTAGCCAATGGGCAGGAGAACTTTACGCTGCACGCCGAATTGAACGGGAAGGTGCTGGCTCTGACGGCGGCGCTCTCATTGGTTTGCGGCCTGTTATTTGGCCTCGCTCCGGCGATTCAGTCGACGCGTCCAGACGTCGTGCCCGCGTTCAAGAATGGCCGCGGGGGCGGACCGGGCCGCAGCGCGCAGCACGTTCTGGTGGTCGCCCAGATCGCGATCTCTTTTGTCATCCTGTTCGCCGCGGGTCTGTTTGTCCGGACACTCGACAAGCTGCACTCCGTTCAACTGGGATACGCCCGCGAGAACATCCTTCTGTTCTCGTTGAATGCGCACCAGGCCGGGCATCGCGACCCGGAGATCGCCACTTTTTACGCGGACCTGCGCAAGCGCTTCGAATCGATCCCCGGAGTGAGCAGCGCGACGCTTTCGCAATCCTCGATCATCAGCGCCGGCCATGCCGGTGGGGCGTACAGGGGGACAATGAAGATCGGCGCTGTTACCATCCAGGGCGCAAGCGTCCTGGTCGCCGGACCTCGTTTCCTCACGACGATGCAGATTCCGATCCTGGCCGGGCGTGAGATTGACGACCGCGACCAACCGGGCTCCACGCCGATTGCAGTTATCAGCGAACGGCTGGCGCGGACTTACTTCGGGAACGAGAATCCGGTGGGCCGGCGCATCACGTTCCAGGACGAGAAGCGCGATCTCGAAATCGTCGGCGTGTCGGCTAACCTGCGGTACGGCGGTCTGAAAGGAGAAGAGAAGAGTCCGATGACCGTATTCACAGCGGCCAGCCAGATTTCTCCGGACCGAGTGACCTACGCGCTGCGCACTGCGGGTGATCCGCTGAGGTATGTCAGGAGTGTGCATGAGATCGTGCGGGAAGCAGATTCACGCATACCCGTCACAAACGTGGTCACACAGGCTGCGGAAATCGATCGGACGATCAGCCGGGAAGTCACGTTCGCGAAACTATGCACGGGTTTCGCGGTTCTCGCTCTCCTGATCGCGTGCGTGGGACTCTACGGGACGGTGTCCTACAGCGTCGCGCGGCAGGTCGGCGAGATCGGAATCCGTATGGCTCTGGGCGCACAACGCGGCGCCGTGGTATGGATGGTTCTGCGCCGCGTTCTACTATTGGCGGCGGTGGGACTCGCAATCAGCGTGCCTGCCGCGTTGAGCGCGTCCCAGCTTGTCAAATCGTTTCTGTTCGAGACCCAGCCCAATGATCCGGGAACTCTGGCGCTGGCCGGTGTCGTCGTCCTAAGCGCCGCGATTCTCGCTGGCTATGCGCCGGCCAGGCGAGCGTCCCGAATTGATCCGCTGGCGGCTCTGCGGCACGAGTAGCTCATGGGCCTTCGTACCGCAACGAAGCGATGAAAATGTTCCGCGCCCGCGCACATTGATTATGGTAGCTGCTCGCGATAGAGGCCGAGCTACGTTGGGATCGAGCCCATGTTCTTTGCAGAACTGCTTCAAATCTTCAATGATGGGCGCTCTGAGTTCCCGATTGAGTTGCCTGAGCAGGCCGGGAACCTTTGCGGCTCGCAGAAAGTACTGGGGACGGTCCTTGTGTGGTCTAGTCATCAAGCGCGCCGCGAATTCGATGTCTCAGACGAAGGGAGGAGGAATGACATGCAGCAGGGAAGTGTGAATCGAGTACATCGAAAACTAGGTCCAGACGTGTGGTGCTTCCGATGGTGGGAGTCAGGACCGGACGGGAACAGAGTGCACCGCAAGGCATCAGAGGCGCAATAGTCTTGTCCAACTGCTCTTCTTAATCTACTCGATGCTCGGCGAGGTGCGGTCGTTCTCCGCTACGCCGGCTGTGGCTGATGGACGTGGGCGTAGGCGCGGTTATGTACACGGCACGCAGAAGTTGTTTGGGTTTCCTGCGCCGTTCCCCCGTGACGCACCTTCCTCCGCTGTTTGTGGCAGGCGGCTTGATCGAGACTTTCGGAGACCTGCTTTTACAGCTTGGAAATGAGTCAATCGCGATCTTCACGCTCGTTTTCCAGGCCCAGGCGCTTGAGGGCGTAACGATCCAGGTGGTGCTGGTCTTTGCCTTTGGCAATAACGAGGTATTCGAAACGACCTCTTTTGTCCATAAGTTTCCATGTGTAGCGGAGGTTGCCTGGCCCGCCGGAACGCGTGGCATGCGCAATATCTCCTACATCCGCATAGCTGACAGGCTTGCCATGCGGGCGGGCGAGCACGGTGACGTAGCGGACCTGGCGGTCGCGGTCGAATCCAATGATGGCGTATTGATAGCGCTGGTCGTGGGTGAGGGTCCAAACCTGCTGGCCTTCATCCTCGGACTTGAATTGGCCAATTTTATTCAGGCGCGAGTGCGCCTGAGGATACGACATGCCCAGGCGGAGCCCGAGAATCTGCGGAGCCGGCTGACTGGAGGCGGCGAACGGAGCGACGCCAAAAAGTAGAAAGGCTGGAAGTAGGGCTCTTCTCATCGTCATCTGCCTTCGTCCATTGAATCTGAGTGGGGACGGTGGCGCGGATGGAAAATCGCGCCACTTCGCGACGCCCAATTTGCTAAGGCTTCAGGGGAGTTGCATCCTGGCTCTTGAAGAGACCGAGGCCGGTGGATTGGCGGATGATGGTGGCTTTGGTAGCTCCATCGTTGTCGAGGCGAGTGTGGCTGGCGGTGAGGTTGTTTCCCTTCGCGATACAGACGGCGGTGATACACCCATCGGTATACGCGGCGAAGACACGACCAGTCTTGTCGACCGTAAGGTCATTGAAGTCCAGCAGGTTTCTGGTTCCATTGGGACACGTGGTGCCCTGAGTACAGATCACGCCGAGTTGTGCGGCATCATTGGGCGTAGCGTCCACAGTGAACCAAGTCCGGCCGCCGTTGTAAGTGGTGGCGATGTAGCCGTGCCACACACCGTTGAAGGGAGTTGGGCCGGTGTCCGCTCCAGTGGCATCGCCGGCCGAGGGCGTACCGAGGAAGAAGAAGGACGCACGGTCATTGTCACCGGCGACGACTTCGGGGAAGACGGTATTGCGGATGCTGAAGGGCACTCCTACATCCCAGTCATGGTGCCAGGAGCGGCCCTGATCGTCGGAAATGGTGATGTGCGGATGTCCATCGCCCGCAACGTAGCCAAAGTACACGCGTCCTTTCGAGCCGATGCCCACGGATGGGTCGCTCGAGTTGGGAGTGCTGCCGGTAACCGGCTCCACGCTGAACGTGAGACCGTTATCCATGGAGACGATCAGCCCTTGCGTGTTTCCGCAGCTTTTGTTGGGAACGTACACGATGCCACTTGAGCTGACCTTAATGTGACCATGCAAGCCGCCGCAATCCACTAGCGTGTACATGGGGTGGGCTTCTTCGTAGGTCAAGCCGCCGTCCTGACTTAGCGCCATTGCGGCATCGCCGATGTCCTGCGACGCATAGTAGACGGCGTGTGGATACTGGGTGAGCGGGCCACGAGCGGCCAACTGCGCGCAGCGGACTGGAGTAACGAGCAACTGATCGGCGGTACAAAGACGGAACGGTCCGCCGCCGACGGTCTGATGATCAACACCGGAGGCGATGCCGCCACCCTGACTCACGGTATAGGTTTCGCCATCGTTGTCGGTAAAAGCAGAGAGGCTTGTGGTGCCGAAGAGCTGAGAGACTACGGTGCGGCCGGTTTGGGAATCCGTGAAGAGGATGGGATCCAGAGTAGTGATGCTCGTGTTCGGCCCATCCTTGAGCAGCCAGGTTGCCGTGGCCGGCGAAGTGTTGGTGTCGAACGTGACCTGCAAGGTGTCGAAGACCGCCTGAGTCATGATGCGGCCCGAGTTGAAGTTAGCGCCGATTGAAGGTTCGCCGGAGCTGTCGCCCAGGCCTGATGGCGATTGGTAGTTCGCATAGGTGGGCGCAGTGCCGTGAGCTAGCGAGTCGGTGGGCGAGGTGGCGACGGTGGCCATGCCACTATACGCGTCGCCGGGAGCGACATTGGAATCTACGACGTGCACGGTGTACACGCCAGTTCCTGAGACGGTAGGGTCAATCACCACGGCTTCACCGGTTTCCGGTATGCCGCCGGTCGAGCTGGCGATCACTGGACCAGTGAGATCGCCTTTATGTACATAAAGATCGTAGTCATTGAGCTTGATCTGGTGGGAAATGCTGATGGCCAAGACCAAACCTTTGTAGTTGGCCGGTAAGCCCGTAAGAGTGATGGTGTACACATCGCAATCGGTCCCGTCGACGCAGGTGGTTTCGTCCGTAGTAGCCCCGGCAATGCCGCCGCCGGCCCAGGATGCAGAAGAGCCATTTACGGGGTTCAGAGTGCTGGAAGCTGGACTTGCCGCGTAAACAAGAGTCGCAAAACAGAGCCCAGGCAGGGCGAGAAATATCCCCGGCTGAAAGTTAAATCTGGTGGGCCGGCCAACGCCATTAGCAGTATATCTGGACACAGAAAAAACCTCCTTCTGTCTTCGCAGTGTGTACACTTTCGGGACGCGCCTACCGTCCGACAGAGGCTATAAAGTAATTCGGGGTACGGTAAATCAGATGAAGACCTGGTTTCTTGCGCGGAGAATCAATGAGGGGGCAGGACTTGGTCCGCGGCTCCGGCTTTTTTGGTTCACTCAGAGGGTCAGTCTTCGACGCTCCTGCGAGTTGTACCCCGCCCAGATCGATCTGCCGGCAGATCAAGCTCTGTATCGCCGAGAATTGGCGAACACCCGCAGAGCGGTACCTGGCGAGCAAATGGTTCCTTATTAATTTCCCCGGAGGCGTTACGCGGTAGGCTATCCAGAAAACAAATTTCTTTTGGAAGCTTATAGCGAGCAAGTCGTGTGTTCACAAATTCGAGGATTATTTCAGGAGCGATTCCGCCTTGTTTTCTCCCTACAAGGTAGGCCGCGGCCACCTCGCCCCATTTCGAATCAGGGACACTGAGGACGGCCGCATCTTGAACCTCAGGGTGAGACAGCAAGACTTGTTCAATCTCAGCGGGATAAACGTTTTTGCCGCCACTGACGGACATCTCCTTCCGCCCCCCGCCATGTTTGAGCCAACGCGAGTTCGCTCTGTCCTCTTGCAGATGGGCGTTTCGCCTTGTCGTAGCGGCCCAGCGGCGCACAGCAAGCCGCCAGAGCGCCCATTTCAGGCAGTGCAAGAATTGTGGAAGATCGAAGCTCGCGGAGAGTATCTGGATGCCATCAAAATCGTCAAAATCGTGGCGAAACATCCAGAACGGGCGGCTTGAATGGATCTCGGGTTGGAGTTCGGGTTGAGAGCCAACCGACGAGGCCCTTCTTTTCTCGTAAGTATTTGAAAAAAATGGCGAGGACGACGAGACTCGAACTCGCGACCTTTGCCGTGACAGTGCATCGTCAATTGGTAACGAGTTGAAACTCACGCGACACGGATGGCTCCCAAAGTCGCGGTTCGGAACCCTGAGGAACAATTATCGGACCATGAATGGACCAAGAAATGGACTCTGCCGCAGAGCGGCACAGGCCAATGACCAGCAGTGACTTTGGATCCGCATTGGGATGCTAGCGCAGCCGTCGCTCCTGTTTTCGTGATTGCTGCAATCACCGCATGATGGCTGCAGGGCAACTCTTGTGTGCAGAGGTAAAGGCACGGCCGACGCAGGGTCTAAACGAACCGCCCGTGGCCCTCTTTACCTTACCTTGGCAATTACTCCGCCTTCAGCGCCTCGACTGGACTGATGGCGGCAACGCGCAAAGCGGGCAGAAAGCTTGCCAGAGCCGCTGCTGCCAGCAGGATCAGTGGCACCGCGGCGAAACTGAAAGGATCGAGCCGGCTGACGCCATACAACAGAGTTTTCATCAGTCGCGCGACCCCAGCCGCGGTCCCCAGCATCGTAAGGGTGAAAGAGGTGCGCGCCAGAGACTTCGAGTGGATCTCCTGCATCGTGCGCAAGGAGGCCGCAGGCAGGTCCGCATTTACGCTCCAGGCCGCTTGCTCTACTTCGTTCACGAAGGCTTCCCTGCGCGGTTACTGCGCACCACAGGTCTTTGACAGGGCGCCAGAGGAGGAGAAAGCCAATGGCGGCCACGTCCGGATGCTCAGAGTGTCGCCCACTGAGAGCTGTGGATCCGGTGCGAAGGTTTATTTCACTCGATTCGTGGCGCCCGAATTTCACCAACCGATTCCGGGGGAAAGCAGTAAGGCCCCATTCAGGCTCCTTGCTAATCCTTCCCGAGTGTGACAATGTTCCGGGCGGATCATGGGGTAGCCAGAAGTTAACTTCCCAATTGCCAACCGGACTGGCTGTTTCAGCAGGCTCGCCGGGAGAAGAACTAATTCATCTTCTTCGCAGCACCCGGGTCCCCTGGCCCAACGAAATTCACCACAAAAGGCGCAATTCCATTCACCTGCACTACGCCGTCACCCTTGCACTGAGCATAGTGCCGCATTTGCGCAGGCGCGGACGCGAAGCCTCCCACGGGGACTTCTTTCATAGTGGCGTCATCCCACTTCGCGCCCATTCCGAGCAGAAAGGCGCCTTTAATCACCGTCACATTTTCCGTCGTCGGATGCCAGTGCGGCGCAATCTTTGTCCCGTCCGTGCAGGAAAGACGAAGCGTGTACGAATGCCCAGCCGTCATCGGGTCGCCCTGTAGGACCGCAATCTTTATCGTTCCGCCCATCTCCACCGACGGCGTCCCTACCAGCGCTGCCGCGGGAATGTCCATCCATTGCTCCGAGCCCGGCGTCACCAGCCCGCTGCGAGCCGCGCCCCCACTCTTTTTTTCAACGGCCATCTGCTTCGCGGGCGGCGTCTGCCCCATTCCCGCCGCTGCTAGCATCAAGCACACAGCCAGCACACCAATTCGCTGCTTCTTCATGGCTTCATTTCCTCCGTACATCAAGTTCTGACGTTGTATTTTGTAACCAGACCTCGGGCGGTACTTCCGCTGGGCGGAGATTAGCACTAACTGCGTACTACCTTCAATTCCAGGCGCCGGTGCACAGGAGTTCCGCGTCTAGCGCAGGCCGGGCTAGCCAACGCAGCGGCGTACTTATCGGAAAATGCCCGGAGCGCACGAGACCCTCAGCGCCGTGTCCGGTTTAGTTGTGGCGGGCAGCCCCTCCTCCGGGCTGGTAAAGATGCGGGCTAGTGGATCACGGTGCCGGTGCGTCCGCGCCGCCCATTTGGCACGGCTCCGGCGCCGTGTTCAGCTGGTGTTCAGCAGGAGGGTGGCCCACGGAATAGGTGCGGGCAGAGTGGCCACTTCGCGAAGCATGACCTCGACGAGGTGGCGGATGGTTTCCGTTGGGTCCTTCGGTCTTCGGCTACGACCCAAGCGACGATAGATGAACAGCTGCAGTAGATTGAAAGCGAGCGTCCACAGAAGCAGCACGGTTTGGATCAGGATTACTCGGAATCGCTGACGGCCGGACAGCACCAGGCTAAAATGCCACTTTCTCGGTGTGAACAAAGCACGGAGAGCAATCATCTAGCCTGAAGTGAGGATCCCATGATTGAGTCCATGCTTAAAAGAGGACACCATATTGCGCTTGCCAGCCAGTTCGATTCCGGGGCCCGGCGTGGACCGAACGTCGACCGGTTCGGTTCGAGTGGTTGGCAGCTGCGTTACGACACCTATTTCGAGCGTTTCGAAGAACCTTGACTAGCCGGACAAGGCTCGGGCAGCCGAGGTGTCGACGGCAAACAGTGGAAAGGTTATGACATCTGCTACGGCACCGGTGCCTAGCATCCTTCCCGTGCGGACCATAAAGCTTCGACGGTTCAGGTCGCCTCCGGAACAAGGGCCCGACTACTTGCACCCACTCTCGATGCAAAGGATTCGTTGCGCCCGCCCGATTTGAAAGCGGCAGGCTATCCCTCTGACGGTCGGCGTCCCCATGCCGTCCACAGTATCAGCGATGGCGCCAAGAAATCAGGATCGTCCAAGCGCGCGATGTCTCGATCAAACTCTCTTCCGGTGATATGGCCGCCATCTATTAAAGATCTGCGAAGCTGCTCGAGATTAGCATGCATCAATAGCGCGCCCGGCGATCCACAGTGCCATACGGCATTCGGGCCTGAGCATCAACGTTGACCAGCCGCATGCCCGCAGGCGCCCAAACAGCAATCGTCCCCAACGCCTTTCGACGCGACGGTTGGCTTCGGATCGGAAACGATTTGTACACTCATCCTCACAGTCCGCAACCTGAAGCAAACAAAGCAGGTTTCCGATGTTTTGTGTCGACGAAGAAAGAGCAAATCCATCCTGTGCCTATTGTTCTCACCATGCCCATGCGTACGCCTCGACTCGTGGGTCAGCCCCCGCGCTCAGCACGCCGGTCTTCGCATCGATGATGATGGCAGCGCTGGACGCAAGCGACCAAGGTGGTGCGACTTGCAACTTGTGACCGCGCGCGATGAGTTCTTTTTGCGTTGCTTCAGGGATGCGCTCCTCCACGGACATCGCGCCGGGAACCATGGTGTGCGGAAACGGCGAAGAGGGGAAGCTGTGAGTGGACCACCGTGGCGCTTCGATGGCTTGCTGAACGTTCATACCGAAATCGATCACGTTGATCAATGTCTGCAAGGTGATCATCACCTGATCGTCGCCGCCGGGGCTTCCTGTAATCATGAAGGGCTGGCCATCCTTCATCACTAGCGTGCTCTGTAGCGTGCTGCGGGGTCGTTTTCCAGGCTCGAGCGCGTTGGCCTCCCCTCGAACCAACGAGTAATAGTCGCCACGACAGTTGAAGATGATCCCAGTGTTTCCCATCACGACGCCCGTTCCGAAGACACTGTGAAGGCTGGGCTCGAAGCTGACCATGTTGCGGTCCTCGTCGACGATACCGATGTAACTCGTGTCGCCGTTAAAGTCCGCGTCACCGTCGAGAACGACATGCCAGGGATACTCCGCAGCACCAGCGGCAAATTTTTCAGGTGAACCCGGGCGCAGCTCCAACGAAGCTTTTGCCGGATCGATGAGCTTTCTGCGTTCCCGTGCGTAGTCCTTCGACAGCAATCCGTCGTAGGGAATTTTGATGAAGTCCATGTCGCCGAGAAATTTTTCGCGGTCGGCCATGGCCAGTTTCATGACCTCGACATTGGTGGAGATGAAGTCGACGCTATTGTGGCCGAGCGCTTTCAGATCGTAGCCTTCCAGCAGGTTGAGAGCGATCAGTTCGGTCGGTCCCTGGCTGGCGGAAGGATTCTTATAAACCTGATAGCCCCGGTAATCGGTGGAGACCGGAGTTTCCACTTTCGCGGCGTACTCCGCAAAGTCCTCGTATCGGAACAGGCCGCCGTTGGCTTCTGAGAAGGCCGCCACCTCGCGCGCAATGTCGCCTTTGTAGAAGCGATCGCGGGCCGCTTTCAGTGCCTCGTGCCGCCCTTTTGCCTTATTCGCCCTTTCCGCTTGGACCAGCTTTTTCAGGGTGCGAGCGAGATCAGGATTCTTGAAGATCTCACCGGCCTTCGGCGCCTCACCATTCGGCTTATAGATTTTGAGGGTTGAAGGATACTTGAGTATCTTTTGCGTGCTGGCAATCATGCGGGCGCGCCCTTCGCTCAGTGGAAATCCGTTTTCCGCAAGGTCGATGGCCGGCAGGAGCACTTGCTCGAAGCTCATGGTTCCCCAGCGGTCCAGCAGGATGTACCAAGCGTCCACTACGCCCGGAAGTCCGCCCGCCAGCAACCCATCGCTGACCGGAATCTTGCCGCCGCTGTTCTTCTCGTACCACTCGATGGTCGCCAGCTTGGGAGCGCGCGGCTCCGCGTTGATGGAAAGCACTTTTTTCTCGCGCGCATCGTAAACGAGCACAACGGCGTCACTGCCGACACCATTGAGGGCAAAGTCGGTCACCGCGAGTGCTGCTTGACCGCCAACGACTGCATCGAACGCGTTGCCACCCGCCTGCAAGATGCGGCTGGCCGCCTCTGTCGCCTCCGCCTTCATCGACGACACTGCTGCCTGTCGGCCTCGAATGACCGGGCGCATCGTCCGGGGCAAAGAGGCGTCTGGGCCTTGGGCGACGGCATTAGCGGCAAAGCCTAGGCAGACAGTCAGCATGCCTGTAACAAGCGTTCTCTTCGAAACCCTCAAGAGTGCCTCCCGAATTTGACACCGCAGGACTAGGGTTGTTGCCGCAGACGAAATCCCTTGATTTGTCTTTATTTTGCGTTGTGCATTCTACACTGTCTAAGAACCTTGGCTCTACATCTCCCATGCTGGAGAAGGCGGGTGCCTAGAGCGGGTGGTCCGGAAAAATGAATGTCCGCCACATATGCGCGACGGGGCTATTGTCGTACCCGAGCCCTTCCTTCGGTTGTTTGAAGTGACGACCAATGATGTCGATGAACGGATCTATGGAGACTTTCATTGTCGGATCGAAAGCGTAGAGGTCGTGCACAGTGATCATGCGCGCGTCCATGTATGACTTGTGGTTGCGGGCATACTCGTAGGCTTGCTTGACGTAGGGGGGCGGCACATAGTCCTTGCCAAAAATCTGGTTGTACGCCTCTGGGTACTCATAGCCTACGGTGGGATCTGGGAAGAAGCGTAGGGCCTGATGATAGCGGATGCCCCAACTGACCTTCTCCGAGACGTAGGGCTCCATCATTTGCGCACCCCACCACCCGTGATCAACCTTGATCAAGTTGAGCACAACATCATGAACAAGGCAGGCGAGGATCAATTCCTCTTTCTCGCCCTTTTTCAGCGCATCGGTCGCACTCTGCAAGACATGCTTCACTGTCGCTGGCGTGAAACGGTACTTAAAGAAATCGACCAATGTCGGTTTCTCCGGCATCGGCTCCAGCTTCTTCAGCTCTCCCTCGGCTTTGCCGTCCGGCAGAGGCCCGCCGAACAATAGTCCTGTGCCGAGCCGAACCTTTAACTCGTTCGAGGCCGTCTCCGGATCGAGGTTTTCTATCATGTGGTCTTCAAGTGCGTCGGCGAGAGCCTCGGATGACATGGCGTTGATAGCTGCTGCCGTTCCCAGGGTCGCTAGGAAGGCTCGACGATCGAATTGCATACTCTGTATCCTCCTGCTCCCGAGGGAGTCTACCGCCAAAACTCTGGCGTTGCCTTTTGCATCATATTTATTTCTCTCCGCATTCGGTGCTGCGTTCTTTTAGAAACCCGTGAGGGCTAGATAGAGCTGCGACGTTCCGTCGAAAAGAACAGCGAGATGTCCGTCGCCACTGATGGCCATGGGTCGAACACCGCCACTGAACTGCTTCCCCCGGCTGTCCACGGATATCAGGTGGTTTTGGGGCGTGCATCCGGTTGACACGTCAAAACAGGTGTCCAGGACGTAGGCCTGTCCAATAATGTCGCCAGAATTCAACGGCGAGCCGGGACCGATAAGCAGATAACGTCCCGTGGAACTGACGTTACCTTGCCCAAACAGAGTGCTGGGAGTTGTCAGTGCCCGCCCACTGGAGTCCGCGGAGACGAGGGTCGTTTTCGGTGTACACGCGCCTGCCGCGCCAATGCAGGTGTCGCGCAGATAGATTTGGAGAACTCCATTGTTGCTCGTTGAAATGAGGTCCGTGGCATCGGACTGGAACATCACAAAGCGCCCGCTGCCGCTGAGCGACGCAACGTAACTACCGTTCAATCCTCCAGTCCCAACTCCTCCGGTCGTATTGGCGGACACCAACAACGTCTGCGGTGCGCACCCGGCGGGTGCCTCAACACACGTATCTCGCACAAAAACATCCAGGCGATTGTTGGTATCACCCGCGACGAGATTCGTAGCGTCAGAATAGAACGCGACGTATCTTCCATCGTTGCTCAAGGAAGGACCCTGCGTCGTACCGGTGGAATTACCCTTGGCTCCGCTGTTGTCAGCGGAAACGAGGAACGTGGATGGCGTGCAAACGGGCGCCGCTGGTGCTCCGAAGCAAGTATCCCGCGCATAGAGTTGCGCCCCACCGGAAACCCCGCCAACTACGTTTGAGGCCGTTGAGAAGAAGACCACGATTCTGCCGTTCGCGCTAATGGCGCCATTTGCGGCTTCGTCAACGGGGTGTCCGGTATCTGTGAGGCTGGCCAGGGTGGTAATCGGCGTGCAACTAACCGGCCGGCCCTTGCAAGTGTCCCTCAGGAAAACTTCATTTGTATTTGGAGGCAGCGATGGGTTGGAAACAAGATCCCCAAGCAATCCTTCGAACACCACAAATCGCCCCTCGCTGCTCATGTACGCCCCCGTCTCGGTGGTAGGTTCTCCATTCGTCAATTGGCTGCCGCTGGTCGTCAACGATTCAATCTCTGTGCTCGGAGTGCATGGGTTTGGCGCACCTGGCCCAAGACAAGTGGTTCGCAGAAAAACATCTTCAAGTCTTCCGTTGGTGTCAGTAGTCACCAGATTCGAAGCCGCTGAACTGAACGCTACGTACGTCCCGTCCGTGCTGATCGCGGGATCGATGCTCCGTCCGTTTCCCGCGCTGCCATCCTTTGCAATGGAAAGCTGTTGAACGATTCCAATCGTTTGGGCGGCGGAGTTAACCGTGAAAGTAGAAGCGTTGGAGATATCTCCGACGGGCGTGGGATTCTTTACGGTGATACTCACGGTTCCTGCGGTGGCGATGTTCGAAGCGGAAATCTGCGCGGTCACTTGCGTGCTATTCACCAACGCCGTCGGCTGCGCGGCGCCATTCCACTGGACGGCCGACGACGATATAAAATTTGTTCCATTCACCGCCAGCGTGAATGCGGAACCTCCTGCCGTCGCGCTTGTTGGTGAAATGTTGGAGACAGTTGGGACTGGATTCGTGGCTGCATTGATGTCGAATGCCATGGGCAGGGAAGTCCCGCCGGGGGCCGGGTTCGTCACAGTAACCTGCGCCGTTCCCGCCGCCATCACGTCGGTCGCAGAAATGGCTGCCGCAATCTTGGTTGCACTAACGAATGTCGTTGTCCTCGGGCTGCCGTTCCAGTTCACGAGCGAACTGTTGACGAAGTTCGTTCCGTTTGCCGTCAGCGTAAATGGAGCGTCGCCTGCCGTCGCATTGTTCGGTGACAGGGACGCAATCGTGGGCACGGGGTTGCTTCCAGGATTTATCGTGAACGAGGTCGCAGTTGATGCCCCTCCTCCCGGCGTTGGATTTGTTACGGTCACCTGTATGGTCCCGGCCGTGGCTATGTCAGGTGCATTGATCGTCGCTGTGATTTGCGTCGCACTGACCATTGTTGTCGTTCGCGCGCTGCCATTCCAATTCACCACTGAAGTAGCGAGAAAGCTCGTCCCATTGACTGTTAGCGTAAAGGCAGGCCCTCCTGCCGTCGTACTCGTTGGAGAGATCGTGGTCAGTGTAGGTGCCGGATTCGGGTTGATTGCGCTACTGCCCTCGCACCCACCGATCCAAACGGTCAGGAGAAGGACACCCAACTTGATAAAGGCGATCCCGGCTGATTTGTGAATCCACTTCACTTTGAATCTCCTTGATCTGTCACACACACGTTCACTTTTCTCAAAGGTTTCTTTCAATTGATTCGAGTACATGAGGCGGCCCAGCGATGCGGACCGCCTCAGCCGGAAACGGACATCACAACGATCGGAGGAAATCCAGGATCGCTTGTTTGTCGGCTTCTGAAAGCGCGTTGAAACGCGAGATCACGCCGTTGGCTTCCGAGGGACCGTAGCAAGGCACATGGCCAGCATCGTCGCACTCGCCTGCCAGTGAGTAATGCGCATGGATGGCCTTGAAGAGGTCGTTGGTACGCCCGTCATGAAGAAAAAAGGTGCGCTGGCCGACGCCCCACAGGGGTGTTGTACGAAACATATCGCCTGTCGCAGCGCCCTGCGTGATGTCGTCCGCGAGACCCTTACCCATATGGTGAATCAGCAAGTCTGAATAAGGATGGGCCGTCAAATTTTGCAATGCCGCAGTCTCGCTCTTCGCCGGAGTTACCATCGTGGGGGTGTGGCATGCAAAGCAGCCGATGCCAGGGTTGGATGGTTCGGTACCGAACAACTGCTGGCCGTGCAGAGCGCTTGCGGAGAAAGCCACAGGCTGAGGTGCGTCGAGGAAGCGCATGAAGATCGCGAACATCTGCCAGTCCGGAAGTTCGTGCAGGGGATTGTGGAAGGCCTGGTTGCGGTCGTCCGAGGGATCGTTGCGGAAGATGTCGTTGGGCTCGCTCTTGTCCGCGGTGCAGGCGGGACTCTCGTCGGTGGCCTGAGGGAAGAGATCGTTAGTGACGCCCATCTCCACGTTGTAGGCTTCCCCGGCAAAGATCATGATGGACTTGTTCTGCGCCTTCCAACCGAAACGCGTGATGGTGCCGTCGTTGCCGCTGCGATTCGGAACTCCATAGATGCCGAGCTCTTCGCGAGCCTCCGCCGTTGCCCTGTGCCGTTCGAGAATTTCGCGATCTTGGATACCGTCGAGAATTCCTAGACCGTAGAGCTGCAACGGAATTCGAAAACGAGCATTTCCGTTTTTGTATTGTGTCTCAAAATCGGTTGGCGGCACGGCTTCTGCCGTGCATGTGTTCGGTTGCCCGGCGGGGAAAACGTCGGATCTCCCCACGACGGTGAAGAGTTGATGAACACCGCCGTCCGGGGTTCCATTCGGCTTTTTCGCGAAACGAACTTCACGGATCGGCCCGTATTGCTCGATGAAAGACGGGATGGAATTCACAGCGCCCTTGCGATGCGGGATGAGGTTGAACATGGGGTTTTCCGGCGGGCGGTGCTGGCTGGGAGGATCTTGAGGATTCGGCACCATGAAACCGCCCGAACCACCGAGCGCTGGCTGATTGTGGCAAACCGTACACTGGTCCCCGTTGAACCGGACTCCCAGTCCCGATGAGTTTGTTTGCGTTACGAGATTGGCTTTCGTTAGCTCAGTAAGTTCGCCGAGCGTGAGATCGCTACAGTCATCGCAGACACCTTCCAGCTGAACGGCTCTCTGAAGGCCTTCCTGGAACATGGACAATTCAATAGGCGTCAGCCCTTTGAGCGGAGCGCCCGCTCCTGGCGGCCCTTGGCGCACGCCATGATCTTTCTGCGCAATGCTCGCCGGACACAGGGTAAGAAAAACCGCCGCAAGGCCACATGCCCGCATCCATTTTCTGCTGCTTGATTTCATATTTTTACCTCCCGGGAGCACCTCTTGCACTCTCCATCTCGGCACAGCATCCAAAATAAATGGCAACGCCCCTACGAATCCTAGATTTGCCCCTCTACTACTATCTGCGGAATCGCTACCTCAAAAGGTCCACGCTCATTTGAGAGGCCTGAAAATCTTCTAAACAGCCTTGGTCTGGTACTCTGCCCTATCAGCCTCTCTCCCAAATTGACTACTTCCAATCGAGAGGATATCTTTGGCGGAATTTCAGCCGCTTGACGGGGGCTTGTGTCTCGATTACCTTCCCAACTATTCGGCGAACTTCTATTGAAATGGCGGGCTGGCGATCAGGAGGCTCTTCAGGCACTGGTTCCGCTCGTCTACAAAGAACTCCGCGCCGTCGCTCACGGCTATCTGAAAAGGGAGCGCCCGGGTCACACTCTCCAAACCACGGCCCTCGTGCACGAGGCTTACTTGCGCCTCGCCAATCAGCGCCCTCTCGCCACGGAGAACCGCGCGCACTTCATTGGCGTGGCCGCCAGATTGATGCGCCAGATTCTCGTGGATTACGCCCGGAGTCATCGCGCCGCTAAGCGCGGTCCGGATCGCAAGGTCGAACTCGACGCGGCTCTTGCCGTGCCGCAGATGCCTAGGGCAGACGTGGTCGCTCTCGATGACGCTCTTACCGATCTCGCTCAAGTGGACGAGCAGCAAAGCCGCATCGTCGAGCTTCGCTTTTTCGGAGGACTTACCACCGAGGAAGCGGCCGAGGTGCTTGGCATCTCTCGCTCTACTGCCAAACGCGACTGGAATGTGGCGAAAGCCTGGCTAACCAGGCAGATGAAAAGAGGCAGCCGTGGACCATCAGGAACAGTGGGAAAAAATTAAGGAAATTGTCGGTGCAGCCCTCGACCGCGAACCCAGTGAGCGTTCCGCCTTCCTCGACGGAGCCTGCTCCAACGATGAGGCTCTCCGTGCCGAAGTTGATTCACTCCTTTCCGCTCATGCACAAGCCAGCGGCCTCTCCGAATCCGTTCTAGCTACTCAATTTGTCGACCTCGCCCAAGTTTCACGGTCTTTCGGCCCGTATCAGTTGCTTCAGAAACTTGGCGAAGGCGGTATGGGCCAGGTTTGGCTCGTGGAGCAGAGCACCCCGGTGCGCCGAAAAGTTGCCCTGAAATTCATCAAAACCGACATGTACGACGATTCCGTCCTACGCCGTTTCCAATCTGAGCGCCAATCCCTCGCTATCATGGATCATCCCACGATAGCCAAAGTTTTCGACGCCGGCGCCACGCCCGATGGCCAGCCGTATTTCGTCATGGAATACGTCCCTGGCGTCGCAATAACCGAATATTGCGACCAGAAAAAACTCAAAATCCGTGATCGCCTCGAACTCTTCATTCGCGCCTGCGATGGCGTCCAGCACGCCCACCAAAAAGCCATCCTTCATCGCGACTTGAAGCCTGCAAATATTCTCGTCGTAGAAGTTGACGGCAAGCCCATGCCCCGCATCATCGACTTCGGCCTCGCGAAACCAGTCACGCCATTCATCTCCGGCGAATCGCTGAACACACAATTGGGCAGTTTCGTCGGTACGCCCGGCTACATGAGTCCCGAGCAAGCCGATCCCAGCACGCAGGATGTGGACACCCGAACGGATGTCTATTCTCTCGGCGTTATTTTGTACGAACTGTTGACGGGCTCTCTACCGGTTGACCCGGCGCGATGGAAAAATAAGCGCGTGGATGAAGTGCTGCGGCAATTGCGGGAGGAAGATCCGCCTCGCCCGAGCACCAAGGTCAGCTCCGATCGAAATACCTCCCCTTCCCGGGCCCTCTTGCGCGGCACTCAGCCCAGCCAGCTCGTCAGCCTTCTCCGAGGTGACCTCGACAGGATCGCCATGAAGGCTGTTGAGAAAGATCGCTCTCGTCGTTACGGCACACCCACAGAACTCGCCGCCGATCTCAACCGTTACCTCAAGAATGAGCCGGTCATCGCGGGTCCCGCCAGCGCCGGCTATCGCTTGCGCAAGTACATTCGCCGCAATCGTATTGCCGTTGCCGTAGCAGCCGGTCTCGTCCTCTTGTTGGCAGGCTTCGCCGCGGCACAGGCTGTGCAGCTGCGGCGCATCACGCGGGAGCGCGACCGCGCCAACCGCATCACCGATTTCATGACCAGCATGTTCAAGGTGTCTGATCCGAGCGAGGCGCGTGGAAACAGTATTACCGCCCGGGAAATCCTGGATAAAGCCTCCAAGGATATTGACACGGGTCTGGTCAAGGACCCAGAACTCCAGGCGCAGATGATGCACGTGATGGGGCATGTGTATTACACACTTGGGTTATACCCTCGTGGGGAGGCACTGCTGACGCGCGCTGTCGACATTCGCCGCCGTGTGCTGGGGCCGGAGCATCGAGACACGCTGGCGTCCATGGACGAGCTGGGCATGGTATTCAACATCGAAAACCGCTACCCAGAGGCGGAGAAATTGAACCGGGAAGTGCTCGAGGTTCGCCGCCGCGTTCTCGGACCGCAGAATTTGGACACGCTCACGTCGATGTCTCACCTTGCAAAAGCCTTGTATGCCCAGGGGCATTACAGTGAGGCGGAAAAGTGGGAACGCGAAGTGCTCGACCTCCATCGGCGCGTCCTCGGGCCGAACCACCTCGATACTGTTTTGACAATGCAGCTCCTGGCTGCGACTCTGGAACGTGAGGGCCGGTATTCGGAAGCGGAGAAGATGGATTTGCTAGTGGTCGACGCGAAGCGCAGAGTGCAGGGGTCGGACTCCCCAAGCACCCTGCTGGCAATCAGCAATCTGGGGTGGGTGCTGTACCAGGAAGGCCGCTACGCCGAGGCGGAGAAATTTCTGCGGGAGGCGGCGCAGACCGGGCGGCGCGTTCTCGGGCCGGACCATCCGTTGGAGACGGGACTGCTGGGCAGACTAGCCACTGATCTGGATTACGAAAGCCGGTACCCCGAGGCGGAGAAGTTGCAGCGGGAGGTGCTCGCGGCTCGTCGTGTCGCAGGCCCGGAGCGCTATGAGACGGTGACCGCGGCAGAGAACCTTGGTCATACTCTTGAGGATGAAGGTCGGTACGCAGAAGCAGAGAAGTTTCTGCGGGAGGCAGTGGAGACTGGACGCCGGGTTCTGAGTGCCGAACATCCTGCGGTGCTCATCGCCATGAGTGAGTTGGGCCAGACACTAGATGAGGAAGGCCGTTCCGCGGAGGCCGAAGAGCTGGAGCGGGATACGGTTGATGCGCAGCGCCGGGTGCTAGGGCCGGAGCACCCAAGTACGTTGGCCTCGATGAGCAGGCTGGCGCGAGTTCTCTCCCACGAGCGTCAGTATGCTGACGCCGAGAAGTTAGCGGGGGAAGCACGAGATGTCGACCGCCGCGTTCTCGGACCGGAGCACCCGGATACGGCTCTTTCCACTTACAATCTGGCTATCGTTGAAGAGCGCCTGGGTAAACACGGTGAAGCGCTGAGGCTCTTGCTTGAGGCGATCACCCATGGACTGCCGCCCGGTAACGCTCTGGGCATAGAAAAGGACCCCGACTTCAATTCGCTCCACGGCGATCCGCACTTCGAGGCTCTTGTCGTCGAGGCTCATCAGCGCGCTGCCGCCACTCAAAAGCCGAAATGACGCCACGTCTCGACCGATTGCCCCCGAACATAGATTCCACCCTTCTGATTTAGTTCATTGAAAGCTTGGCAACAGCGATAGTAGTCGCCAACCCCCTCCTCTTATGCGTATGTTGATAGCCTGCGGCTTACGGCGAGCGCTGTTGCTGCGACCGCGTCAGGCACAGCACAAGGACCGTCCGCGGCGGCGTCTCCCAATCCACCAGCTGCGTTTGTGGCTTTTGCCGACGCCAAGAACTGCGCTGGCTGCGACGTCTGGCCATACGGAATAAAGGCACGAACAGACTACGCTTCAGCAGTGAGTGATGAGCAGATCATCAAACAGCTTGTGGCTCGGTCTGTAACGTATTTGCTTGGCGAGGCGGACGTGCTGCCACTAGGAGTTTTTGATACATCCTGCCCCGCTACGGCGCAAGGCCCGACTCGATTGGGACGAGCCCTCGCATTCCACCGTTACGTAAACGAAAGTCTCCACGCACATCACAACCTGACCGTTGTGCTGTTCTGCAGTCATAGCCAGCGTTGCATGTTCACTTCTGACGTGGCGTTGCCATTGATATTCCCAAGGTGAGCCCTGCGAAGTCTGTTCTACACAAGTTACTGAGACTCTCGCAATGGCGTGCAGTCCGACGCGGATTTCCCTCCGATGTATCGAGCACCAGGGAACGTTGCCGCCGCAAAGCAATTCACTCCGCTGATTTCTCCTTCGTCACAATCACAATGATTGCTCCCGAACCGCCCTCAGTTGCGCATGCGGTACGATCACGAGTTATAGTGTGAACTTTCTTACATCCGAGTTCTGCTGGGGGACCTCATGGAATGCTGGCGCATTGTGTTTGTATTTTCTCTTTCGATAGTGATGGTGGTAACCGCCGCAGCCCAACAAGCGACCAACCAGTCGCCCAGCCAGCATGCAGCCCGAACCAGAGTAGTGCTCCTAGGGACCGGCACGCCTGTTCCCGATCCTGATCGTTCCGGACCGGCAACCGCTATCGTTGTTGACGATCGCGCTTACCTTATTGATTTTGGACCAGGCGTTGTGCGCCGAGCAGAGTCCGCTGCTCTCAACAGAAAGATTCCGGCAGTCGAACCCAGCAATCTGAAGGTGGCCTTTTTGACCCACCTCCATTCCGATCACACGGCTGGCTATTCTGACCTAATCCTGACTGGATGGACATCGGGACGGACGGTCCCGCTGGAAGTGTACGGCCCCCCCGGAATGCGATCGATGACCGAGCACATTTTGGAAGCGTATCGCCTCGACATCGAGACGCGTACGAATCCTGACGGAAACCAGCGCCGCTTTCCTGATGGGGCCAAAGTGAACGCCCACGAAGTAAAACCGGGAGTCATCTACAAGGACGAAAAGGTCACCGTCACGGCATTTGCGACGAAGCATGCGATGGAGAGTTATGGCTATCGTTTCGATACGCCGGATCGCAGTATCGTGATCTCAGGCGACACAAATCCGGTTGAGGCAACGATCAACGCCTGCAGCGGCTGTGACGTACTGATCCACGAAGCGCAACCTCTGGAGTTGCTGGCCAAGATGCCCGAAAGCATCCAGTCGTTCGTAGCGAAATACCATACGACGACCGAACAGCTCGCGGAGTTGGCGAACAAGGCCAAGCCGAAGCTGCTTGTCATCTATCACACCGTTAGCTTTCCGCCGGGGATTGCGCCTCCCCGGCTTCTACCGCCCAAAGATTTGGGTTGGAGCCAGGATGCGGGTAACGGCGACGGTAGAGGGACAGCAGACTCGGTGGCGATTTCTACTTCGCGGAAGCGGTTAGCGAGAGAGGACATTTCCTCCGAGAAGAGAAGTTTGCCGGATTCGAGAAAGCCAACGTGACTCGAGAAGCTTTCGATTTCGGCGAGGTCGTGGGAAGAGATGAATACCGTGGATTCTGCGGCGCGCTCGAGAAGACTTTCGATGAGCTGATCGCGGACGAGCGGATCGAGGCCGCCAAAAGGTTCATCGAGAACGATGAGGCGGGGGTGGAAGGCGAGGGCGCCGGCAAGAGCGAGTTTCATCTTCATGCCGCGGGAGAGAGCTTTGATTTTGCGGTCGAGAGGCAACTCAAATTGTTTGATTAGGGATTGCTCGAGCGCGAGGTCCCAGGTGGGATAGAAATCGCGGAGATAGTCGAGGAGAGCGCCGACTTTCATCCATTCAGGGATTTCCTGATTTTCGGAGACGTAGCCGATCTGGTTGTAGGACTTGCCGCGGATTTTGTGGGAATCGGTGCCGAGGACTTGGGCAGTGCCTTGGCTGGCGGCGATGAGATTCATGAGGATTTTGATCGTAGTGGTTTTTCCGGCGCCGTTCTGGCCAACGAGAGCATAGACCGCGCCTTCCTGGACTTCGAGATTGACGTGGTCAAGAGCAACTACGCGGCGGTATTTTTTGGTGAGCGCGTCCGTTCGGATTACCGCAGTCATGGCTGGTGTCCTCCCTGGCCGGGGCCTTGCTTCCCCTCCCTCTTCGAAGTGAGGCGGGCCCAGTGTTTTGCGATGGCTTCCTGCATGTCCTGAAGATCGATGCCGAGGCGCTTGCCTTCCACCACGAGTTCTTCGAATTGCTGTCCGAGGAGATTTGTTCTTTCGGCTTTGGTGGCAGAAGAGCGCTTGGCGACAACGGCGACAGAGCCGGGGCGGATTTCGAGGAGGCCAGCTTCGGCGAGACGGGCGACTACTTTGTGGGCGGTGTTGGGATTGATTTTGAGTTGTTTGCTAAGGGCGCGCACGGACGGAAACTCGTCACCCGGACGGAGTTGGCCGGAGATGATGGACTTGGTGGCGGCGTAGACAACCTGCTCGTAGATGAGAGCGCCGGGCTTGAATTCTACGTAAAACGGAATCATCCAGTGTACTATAGCAGATAGTACAGTTGCCGCAAGGGGCAAAGTGAATGCTATAGCGAGTCTCGCAAATCAGGAGTCTGCCGCTTCGCCAGCGCGAAATGGCCCTTCGCGCCGCTCTCGGCGCATCAGCCTGCGCTTGAGTGACTTCCGGCTTTAAGCGAGCCACGATTTTGCACAACCGATGAGCAGAACGAACGTGCCCGCAGCCACTAGCATGAGGAAAGCGTCGCGGACGATAAGAGGTGACCTACGGTACCTTCCGGTATTCGTCTCTTTCGCCATTGTCTTTCCTCCAATCTGTCTATCAGTCTTGTTGATTTTGTTTGTGCCCTGCAACGGCCTTGTCCGTGACAGATCGAACCCTTTCTTTGCCATAAGTGCTTGCTTCTTCGATCCGGGAAATTAGGCTCGCTAATTGCTAAAAGACTCTGCAACCAGTTCCTCGCTCTTTTTCCAGAGCGCCTCCGCATTCTTTGCATCAAGCGCATAACCGCGCACCCCTTCGCTGACTGCGCTGATGCTGACGCTGTCCGAGACGATCTGGCCGACGTGGCAGTTCTCGCAGTAGCGGCCCCCGATCTCATCCGCCGGAGCAACCACGCCCGCCCAGACCGAAGTCGCGGCCCCTTGTAGAACTGTCTTGTACTGGAAGGGCCCCTTGCCGTCCGCGGCCAGTTGCTGGCTTATCCTGTCAATCAAAGCCTGGAGCTGGCTCGCATCCATGTATCGGCCCAGCTCGGTCTCTATCACTCCTGGATGGACAGCGGCGGCGCGCACACCACGCCCGCGATGCCTCCGGTCGAAAGCCACGGCGAACAGAATGTTCGCCGTCTTCGAACGGCCATACGCGACGAAGGGGTCGTAGGGAGTGCGCTCAAAGTTTGGGTCGCTGAGGTCGACATTCGAAAACCGGTGCCCCGCGGAAGACAGGTTGATCAGCCGACCCCCTGCGCGTATCAGAGGCGCAATTCGGTTGACGAGAAGGAAGTGGCCCAAATGATTGGTGCCAAACTGCGTCTCGAAGCCATCCGCTGTGTGGCCAAACGGCGTGGCCATGACTCCCGCGTTGGCGATGATCACGTCGAAGGGCTCACCCTTCGCGAGTAGCGCATCCGCACAGGCACGCACGCTTTTCAGGCTGGCAAGATCAAGCGCAACCAGCTCGAATTTGCCGTCGTTCGCTTCGGCGTCCTTGTTTACTTCAGCCGTTGCCGTTTCCGCTTTGGCCAAATCCCGCGCCGCACCCACAACGTGGGCGCTGTGCGCGACAAGTGACCGTGCCGTCTCCACGCCGAGCCCAGCGGAAACGCCGGTAACAAGAATCCTTTTACCGTGTAGCTTCACGCCGGCCAATACTTCTTCTGTGGTTGAGATCGCCCCCAATATCTTTGGGGTCACGCCAAGTCCGTCCATTTCTTTTCTCCTTCCTCTGACCTTCTGGCAACCGGATCTTGAGAGGTCCGTTGCACTTGCGGCTAAGCGGAGAATATCTCCGAATGCTTAGATAATTAGAGCCTGTCTCCGGTTATATCCCTCATGACCATTCTTAGGGTAAAGCCCTCAGATCTGCCCGAGTCTGCCCGTCCACATTGCTCTCGACACCCGTGATGTACGATGCGTCTTGGGACGCGAGAAACGCTACGGTGGCCGCGACTTCGTCCGGCTGCCCGAAGCGCTTCATCGGGACTTCAGCAACGATTTGCTTCGTCCATTCGTGACGGTTTCGTTTGCCAGCCCCATCTCGTCCCAAATCGGAGTAACGATGGGTCCGGGAGCAACCGTGTTGACGCGTATGCCCCGTCCCGCTAGTTCTGCGGCCGCCGTTCGCGCACGAGATCGCAACGCAGCCTTGGTAGCGGCCCGGCCATCGCCCATCGATATAGGCAGGCTGTGCCGATCACACTCTTGCGGTAGATGCGCTTCCCCTGAGGTCCTCTCTCCGCCCAACGGAACTGCCAAACATCTGGACCGCGCTTCCGACCACTCCTTCCATGAGAAGGCCGGTATGAGTCAAGTGTGTTTTTCTGTTTTTTCTCTTTTTCTTCTTGTAAGGATGTTTTTGTTCTTCTCTTCCTCCCTGTGAGTTCCTGCCCTTAAGCCAAGCCGCTCCTGTCGCCACCCTTCCATCCGCACTCTTTGTTGAGCGATTGTCGCTCGGTGCATGGTGGGTATACTCGATTCAGTAGGTGCTGCTACCTGATTATCGACCTTGGCTTCCGTCTTTCGATGGAAGCTGGGCCAGGAGTTGGGCGCAGTCACCTGATCTCGGCGGTTGAGCTCGGCTGTTTGGATATCTCTCTTCAATCTCTCTTCTTTCTTGTATGCTCTTTTTCTTTCTTCCTGTCTTTTCCTGTTTTCGACAGAGAAATTTCGAACCAGGATCGCCTAGCAACGACGATCGCCAACTCCGTCGACCCCTAGCATCCCCTGTTTTGTGGGGAGCTCTTCACTCTAGGCCGCGGCGCGCATCGCTTTGTGGCTATTGCGCAGTGGTTCGTACACCTCTCCACTCACCCACAGCCGATGAAGTAGTACTGCCAACTTTCTGGCCACCGCAACAACCGCTCGTTTCTTGGCACTTTTCCCTCCTCGCTCCGCAAGTCGCAGTCCCCATCGCCGCAGATCACTATCTTCCCCAAAGGGCCCCAGAATATAGTGTGCCTCCTGCACCAGCATCGTTCTCAAATAGCGGTCTCCTTCTTTACTGATGTGCATCTGCGGCTGGCTCTGCCCGGAGTCCCTGCGCCCAGGTTTTAACCCGAGAAAACATCCGACCTCGCGACTCTTCGCGAACCGATGCGGGTCGTCTAGCGTCAGGACATACGTCAGCGCGATCTGTGTTCCTACACCCTTCACCTGTTTGAGCAGCGCGACTTGCGGGTAGCTCTCTCTGGCGATTTTCTCCATCCGCGCGTCGTATTCCTTGATGCGCTCGGTCAACGATTCGATTTCATTCAGCAACGGTTCCAAAACCTCACGCAACTCCGCGCTCAATTCCGTGGCCAGCTCTCGGCTCACTTGGTCCGTGCCACACTTGCGCAGCCGTTCACCATAAGACTTCGCCAATCCTCGCGCCCCATTCACCAGGGCGGTTCGTACACTCACCAATTCCGCACGTGCCCGGATCACCGTCAGATGAATTTGCGCTTTCGCGCTGCGATGCCGTACTGGCCCCAACAGTTCAGGATCGATTCTTGCCAGCCGTGCCAGGGTCCGCGCATCGTGTCGATCATCTTTTCGATTGCTCTTGGTGATCAATTCCACCTTTTGCGCGTGCGCCACGAGCACCTCGTGTCCCAACTCCTTTAACAGCCGGCTTACCCACGGGGAATGTGTTCCGGTCTCCATGGCGATGAGACTTCGCGGTATCCTCTCAAATGTCTGCTTCATCGCTTCCGGTGTCGTCGCTAGTTTCTGTTCCAGAACGATTTCGCCCGCTTCATCCAAAACGCAGTAGTTCGACGAGCGATCGCCGAGGTCCATACCAATCGTGAGCTTGTGTCCTTTGAAAATCATGTTTCCATTTACGCGAACAGTGCTAATCTTCGTCATAGCCGGTCTCCTTTTCTTTGCGCCACGAGCGCGTCGATCCTTGGGAGCTTATCGCATCCCGTGGAGACCGGCCTTCTCATCCCATCTGAGTAGTCGGTTATTACCGGCCAAGATTCTGAATCACACTCCTAAAGCTTCACGTGAGAAGCGTTATTCTCTTTCAGTTGGATTTTGTCTTTAGGAGGA